>MDSW01170851.1_pt1 | contig 21214 bp, 24 predicted proteins | sample 811171 | NCBI WGS metagenome assembly MDSW01 (sample SAMN05326641, study PRJNA326480) | marine metagenome | isolation source: seawater | place: Atlantic Ocean: North West | collected 2012 | reverse complement strand
GAAAATTGAATATTTCGAAATAGTTTTGGGTCAAACCGTGAAACTCTCTCCACAGCCACAGCTATCTTTGACATTTGGGTTATTAAATTGAAACCCTTCGTTCAAACCTTCTTTTATGAAATCTAGTTCAGTGCCGTCAATATAAATAAGGCTTTTGGGATCAACTAAAATTTTAATTCCATGACTTTCATAGACTTTATCTTCCGGTAAAACGTCATCAACAAATTCTAATGTATAAGCCATTCCTGAACAGCCGGTAGTTTTTACCCCTAACTTTAATCCAATCCCTTTACCTCTTGATTTGAGATATTTTTGTGCTCTTTCAGCAGCTTTTTCTGTTAAGGATATAGCCATTATTTTTTCTTAGCTTTGATATCAGCAACTGCTGCTTTAATTGCATCCTCAGCTAAAACTGAACAATGAATCTTAACTGGAGGCAAGGCTAATTCTTCAGCAATTGCTGAGTTTTTAATTTCACCTGCTTCATCCAATGATTTACCTTTCAGCCATTCAGTCACAAGAGAGCTAGATGCAATTGCAGATCCACATCCATAAGTTTTAAATTTTGCATCTTCAATTTTTCCATTTTCTCCTACTTTAATTTGTAGTTTCATAACATCACCACAAGCAGGAGCGCCAACCATTCCAGTCCCCACTGTTGGATCTTCTTTATCAAAAGAGCCAACATTTCTTGGATTCTCGTAATGATCTAGTACTTTATCGCTATAAGCCATATCAAATTTCTCCTAAAAATTTTAATGTTCTGCCCATTCTACTTTTTCTAAATCTATACCATCTTGATACATCTCCCAAAGAGGGGATAACTCCCTGAGTTTACCTATTTTTTCTTTTAGAAGTTCTATTGTGTAATCAATATCTGATTCTTTAGTAAAACGTCCAATTGAAAACCTGATTGAGCTATGTGCTAATTCATCTGATCTTCCAAGCGCTCTTAATACATAACTTGGTTCAAGACTTGCTGAGGTACAGGCTGATCCACTTGAAACAGCAATACCTTTAATTGCCATAATAAGAGACTCGCCTTCAACGTAGTTAAAACTAATATTTAGATTATGTGGAACTCTTTTATCGATATCTCCATTGATATAAGTTTCTTCAATTTCAGTTAAGCCAGATAATAAGCGTAATTGTAATTTTTTAATTCTGGCATTTTCTATTTTCATTTCTTCTCTGGCGATTCTAAATGCTTCTCCCATACCAACAATTTGATGTGTCGCGAGAGTACCAGAACGCATGCCTCTTTCATGTCCACCTCCATGCATTTGTGCTTCAATTCTAATACGGGGTTTGCGTCTGACATATAAAGCACCTATACCCTTTGGACCATATGTTTTATGCGCTGAAAAGCTCATGAGATCAACTGGTAATTTTTCTAAGTCAATTTCTACTTTACCGGTAGCTTGAGCTGCGTCTACATGAAAAATAACTTTTTCTTGTCTGCATAGATTGCCTAAAGCCTCAATATCTTGAATTACTCCAATTTCATTATTCACTAACATTACCGAAGCAAGAACTGTATCTGGCCTAATTGCATCTTTAAATTTGTTTAAATCTATCAAACCGTCAGGTTCTGGTTCAAGTAAGGTTGTTTCATAACCTAAACGTTCCATTTCTCTTACAGCGTCAATAACTGCTTTATGTTCTGTTGCAAGACTAATGATATGTTTGCCTTTTGAGGAGTAAAAATTACTAGCCCCCTTAATGGCTAAATTATTTGATTCAGTAGCGCCTGATGTCCAAATAATTTCTCTGGGGTCCGCATTAACTAATTTTGCAACTTCTTTTCTAGCATTTTCAACTGCTTTTTCTGCTGTCCAGCCGTATGGATGACTTCTGGAAGCAGGATTACCATAACTTTCAGTAATAAATGGAATCATTTTTTCTGCAACACGAGGGTCGACAGGTGTTGTAGCAGAGTAATCCATATAAATTGGCATTGTGTTCGCATCATTTTTCATAATTTCTTTTACCTTTATTATGCTGCCATAGCAGTTAGTTGTTTTAATCTATTTACTTCAATCTTTAAAGCTTCTACAAAGCTATTAATATCATCTTTTTTTGTTTTAACTCCTAAACTAACCCTTAATGCTCCTTGCGCTAGCTCTTCATCAATCCCCATTGCCAGTAAAACATGACTTGGTTCAGAGCTATTACTTGAGCAAGCAGAGCCACTTGCAATTGCAAAACCTTTTCTATCAAGCGCAGTAAGCAAAGTGGATCCATCAATATTCTTAAATGCAAAAAAGGTAGTGTTAGCTAATCTTTTAGTTTGATCTGAAAAAACAACAGCACCTAAATTTTTTAACTCTTTTTCAAGCAGTGCACGATATTTTTTAACTTCATCATTAATAGTGACAACATTTTTTTGAACTCGTTCACATGCTTTACCAAAACCTACTATGGCAGCAATATTTTCAGTTCCACTTCGCAAACCTTTTTCTTGGCCCCCACCTGTTAGATGTGGAAACAAATCTATTTTTTTATTCAATATAAGTGCTGCTGCACCTTGTGGCCCATAAATTTTATGGCTTGAAATGGTCATAGCGTCAATTTCTAATTCTTCGAAATCAACATTAATTTTACCAATCGCTTGGACAGCATCTGTATGTATTTGAATATTATTCGATTTTGCCCATTTTGAGATAGCGGCAAGATCTTGAATAACTCCTGTTTCATTGTTAGCCATCATGACAGAGAGGAATGTAATATTATTTATATCTTCTTTAGTTAATTTTGACAGATTTAATAAGCCTTGATTATCAACTGGTATCTTGATATTTTTGAAACCAAAAGGCTCAATAGATTTAATTGGTTCACTGATACATGGATGCTCTATTGCGCTATAACTAAAAAAACTGTTGGGATAAGATCGTGATATTCCATGAATAATTGTATTGTTGGACTCAGTCCCACTTGAGGTAAAAATAACTTGAGATGGATGAGCGTTTACAGAATTAGCTACTCTCTCTCTAGCTTCTTCGATAGCCGTTTGAACAATTCTTCCATAACTATGACTTGATGAAGGATTTCCTTGTTGAGTATTTAAAAAAGGCATCATTTCATCTAATACCTCAGGATGGACGGTTGTAGTTGCATTATGATCAAAGTAAATCATTTAAACTGCCTCCAGTTTATCTTTGTTCATATTAATTTTTTTTGGAGCAAAATAAATCGAATGCTCATCAGTTTTATTTTTTTGTTCATCAATTAATTGAGCTAACGTGAGGCTCTCTAAATAGTCTAAAATTTTGTGATTAAGAGATGCCCATAAATTATGAGTTATACAACGACCACCCTCGTGGCAATTTTCATTTCCTCCACATTGGGTTGCATCTATTTGTTCTTCAACGGATGTAATAATATCTTTAACAGTAAGGGTGTTATAGTCAATGGCTGTTTTGTAACCGCCACCCGGCCCACGAATACTTTTCACTAAACCAACACGCCTCATTCGGCTAAAAAGTTGCTCCAAGTAAGATAATGATATTGATTGCCTTTTACTAATATCTGAAAGCGACACTGGATTATTAGACTCATTAAGAGCTAAATCCAATATTGCAGTTACAGCAAAACGACCTTTAGTAGTTAACTTCATAGAGATATTTTATAATACTTGACTGATTTTATCAACTATTATGATTCTTTTTGAGAGTTTTTTATTTTTTTGAAATATCAGCAAGTGTGTTTTCAAGATCTGAAATCATTTTTTCTTGCTTATCAACTTTTTTCATAAGAGTTTGGATTGACTTTATCATCGGATCCGTTTCTTCCTTACCTACTGCATAAGGTCTAAATGCATTTGCTTTATTTTCTGAATCTTGAACTATTCGTGCTGGGATTCCAACCGCAACCACATTTTTTGGGATATCTTTTACAACTACTGCATTTGATCCAATTTTTGCTCCTGATCCAATTGTAATCGGACCAAGTATTTTTGCTCCTGCACCCACAACTACCTTATTTTCAAGTGTTGGATGACGTTTACCTTGTTTCCAAGAAGTGCCGCCAAGCGTAACTCCATGGTAAAGGGTACAATCATTCCCAATAACACTCGTTTCACCTATAACAACGCCCATTCCATGATCAATAAAAAAACGCGAACCAATTACTGCACCTGGGTGAATTTCAATACCAGTAAGAAGCCGAGAAATATGCGATATTAAGCGACCCAACCAAAAAAGCTTTATTTTCCGTATTTTATGAGCAACTCTATGGAATAAAATTGCGTGTACTCCAGGATAGGTTGTCAGAATTTCTAAATAAGACCTTGCTGCTGGATCTCTTTCAAAAACAATTGATAAATCTTGTTTAAATTTTTCGAACATAATTAATTTTCTAAATATTTATTCGAGCATTATCTCACGAAATTTAAAACTTCGTTATTAAAGTAATATCAAAGTTACTTTAAATTTTTTTGAATAGCAGATAATATGCCTCGTAAGATATTTATTTCCTCTTTTTCCATTTGGGTTCTATTAAATAAAAGTCTTAATCTTGTCATTAAACGGTCCGCTTGAATTTTTTTTAAAAATCCTATCTGATCCAAAATTTCGCGAAGATGATTATAAAAACCGTTTTGCAAATCATATGAAACATATTTTTTGTTTGTTGTTTTTAGAATTTTATTATTATCTGGAAATTCGCTCATCATTCTTATTTCGTGGCAGACTATTTGGACTGCCTGGGCTAAGTTAAGTGAACTATATTTTGAGTTTGCGTCAATAAATCCAAGAGTTTTACAATGTTGGAGCTCCAAGTTTGACAACCCATTCGTTTCATTACCAAATATGACAGCAATTTTATTATTTTTAGCCTCATTGAAGAGTTGTTTAGATAATTCACGCACATTTTTATGGGGTTGGGTTAATTCTCTTTTGCGTGTTGTAAATCCAACAACATGATGCACATTCTTTAATGCTGCTTCTATTGAGTTCACTAAAGTTGCTTTTTGGAGAATATCTTCTGCCCCACACGCTAAAGCTTGTGCTTGTTTGTTGGGAAAATTTTTTGGATTTACTAGATATAAATTAGTGAAACCCATCGTTTTCATTGCTCTTGCTACAGACCCTATGTTTCCTGCATGACTAGTTTCACATAGTACAATTCTAAATTGTTTTAAAAGATTTGATTTGGTTGACATCTAATTTCTCTGTAAAATGTTATTTTAACAAGCCCAAGCAAAAATAATCCAATTAATTTTTTAGGTTTCTTATGCATCCAACATTAAATATTGCAATAAAAGCTGCTCGACAAGCTGGCTCAATTATTTTACGATCTTCAGAAAATTTAGGCTCTTTGAAAATTAATGATAAAGGCTTTAATGATTTTGTCAGTGAAGTTGATTTGGCATCTGAAAATGAGATCATCAGAATTTTGAAAGCAGCTTATCCAGATCATGCTTTTTTAGGTGAAGAATCTGGACTTAGCAATGAGTCAGATAATATATGGATTATCGACCCTCTAGACGGCACTACTAATTTTTTGCATGGGTTCCCACAATATTGTGTTTCTATTGCTCTTGAGCAAAAAGGAGAAATTACTCAAGCCGTCATTTATGACCCCAATAGAAATGATTTATTTACAGCATCAAAAGGTCAAGGAGCTTATTTAAATCAGAGAAGAATTAGAGTTTCAACTAAATCTAAATTAAAAGAATCTATTTTAGGAACTGGATTTCCATTTAGAGATTTTCAACACCTACCTACCTACCTTAAAATTTTTGAAGAATTAGTAAGAGGGACTTCAGGTATTAGGAGGCCTGGATCAGCAGCTTTAGATTTGGCTTATGTTGCAGCAGGGTGGTTTGATGGATTTTTTGAAATAAATTTATCAAAATGGGATATAGCTGCTGGAGGTCTTTTAGTAAGAGAGGCAGGAGGAATTGTTAGTGATTTTTCCGAGAAAGAAGGATGGTTAGAGTCTGGAAATATTGTGGCAGCTAATGCTAAGATCTATACACCTTTAATAAAAATAATACAATCGCACATAACTGACAATTTAGGTTAGGCCAAGTACTTTTTTAGTGGCCCTTAGTTTTACCATCATGAACATGCTTATGATTTACTTCCTCTTCATTTGCTAAACGAACATCTTTTATTTCTGCTGTAAAAATTATTTTTTGACCAGCCCAAGGATGATTTCCATCTACCACTACTTTATCTTCAGTTATATCAGTTACAGTGTAGACTATAATCTCTCCTGAATTATCGTCACCTTCAAATTGCATACCTACTTTTAGTTCTGTTTCTGGAAATGCACTTTTAGGCTCAACTTGAACTAATTCAGCATCATATTCCCCAAAAGCATCGGATGGCTCAAGACTTAATTCTAAAGTATCACCAATTTTTTTTCCGTGTATAGCTTCTTCTACTTTTGGAAAAATATTATCATAGCCGCCGTGAAGATATATAATTGGATCCGTTCCAGATTCTAAAATTGTTCCATCAGCATCTTTTAATTCGTAAGTCATAGTTACAACTGTATTCATTGCAATTTGCATGTTTGGAAACCTTCTTAAAGTGATTGATATTTTATTCTAACTTATTGATTTGCACTAAACTCTTTTTTTTTAGATAAATCATATTTATTTTTATAATTATCGGGAATCAAAATTGTAGATTTGGCATTTTTTGATGTTTTTGGATAATCACGACTATAATGTAAACCTCTACTTTCTTTTCTATTTATGGCAGAAATTACAATTAATTCAGCTACTTGTAATAAGTTTCTGAGCTCAATTAAATTTGCAGATATTTTAAAATTAGTATAAAACTCATGGACTTCATCTCTTAGCATATTAATTCTGTGTAAGGCTCTCGAAAGTCTTTTATTAGTTCTAACAATGCCGACGAAATTCCACATAAATCTTCTTAATTCATTCCAAGTATGAGTAATTAAAATTTCTTCATCCGCATCAGTAACTCTACTTTCATCCCATTTTGGTAAATTATAATCGTGATTAAATTTATCTTTTAAAATATTTTCAGAAACAAGGTCAGAATAAACAAGACATTCTAAAAGTGAATTACTAGCTAGACGATTAGCTCCGTGAAGTCCAGTATGAGCTACTTCACCTATTGCATAAAGTTGATTAATATCTGTCATACCATTTTTATCAATAATTAAGCCGCCACAATTATAATGAGCAGCAGGTACAACTGGGATTGGTTCTTTAGTAATATCAATACCTAAATTAATACATCTTTTAAAAATCATTGGAAAACGGTTTTGTATGAATGATTTAGTTTTTTTGGTTATATCTAAATAAACAAAATCTAACCCCCTTTTTTTCATTTCAAAATCAATAGCACGGGCTACTATATCTCTCGGTGCCAAGTCACCTCTTTTATCATAATTTTTCATAAATTCTTGACCATCAGGTAGAGTTAATTTACCTCCTTCTCCTCTTAAGGCTTCAGAGATTAAGAAAGATGTATCTTTTGAATGGTGAAGACAGGTTGGATGAAATTGAACAAATTCCATATTAGCAACTCTGCATCCAGCCCTCCATCCCATAGCTAAACCATCACCAGTGCTTACATCAGGATTTGTTGTATACAAGTAAACTTTACTAGCACCACCTGTAGCTAGAATTGTATTTATAGATCTAATTGTAAAAACTTTATTTGTATTATTTTCTAGGATATAAGCACCAAGGCAAACATTATCTTTGGATGATTTATTTATTTTTTTTGACGTGATTAAATCAACTGCAATGTGATCTTCAAAAATATGGATATTTGGGTGTGCTAGAACAGATTCAATAAGTTGGTCTTGAATAGCTCTGCCAGTAGTATCTGCGACATGAGCAATTCTTCTATGAGAATGACCACCTTCTTGTGTTAGGTGTAATTTTTTACTTTTTTGATCTTTAGTAAAATTAACTCCTGTTTCTGTGAGCCAACTTAGAGCTTTTTTTCCATTTTCAGCGACAAACTTTGTAACATTTGGGTCACACAAGCCAGCACCGGCTATTTGTGTATCTTTAATGTGTGATTCCGGGGAATCATCATCTGATATTGCAGCAGCAATCCCTCCTTGAGCCCAATGGCTAGAACTATCTATCAGCTTACGTTTACTTATAATTGCAACTGTTTTGTGATCAGCTAATTTCAGAGCAGTGCTTAAACCAGCTAAGCCACTACCAATTATTAAAACTTCAAAATTTAACATAAATTTTTTTTTAAATTTAAGGAACTTAAAATATATTTTGTTGGTCTCGTTATTGTAACCATTTTGTTTTAATAATATAAAATTATTTAGAAAGAGCTTATATGAATACATTAAAAGTTTTAGCAACAGACAGTCATGTGTACAATGTTAAAAAAAATCATAATGTTGAAAAAAATGTAATGGAAACACGCCCAGTAAATCCAGATAGAGCTATTGATCAAAAGTTAGTAGAAAAATCACAAAGAGGCGATAAGAAAGCCTTTGCTATGCTCGTTGACAAATATCAACGGAGGCTCACTCGTTTACTCTCAAGAATGGTAAGAGATCAATCTGAGATTGAAGATATTGTGCAAGATTCTTTCATTAAAGCTTACCGGGCTATAAATAATTTTCGTGGAGATAGCGCCTTCTATACATGGCTCTATAGAATAGGTATTAACACAGCAAAAAATCATTTGGTAAAGCTAGGCAAAAGACCAAAAGCGATGAATGATGTGGAAGTGGAAGATATTGAAAACTTTGATGAAGCCCAAGATTTAAGGAATCTTGAGACTCCGGAAAGTTCAATGATGAGCAAAGAGATTGTAGCTGCTGTAAATCAAACTATAGAAACTCTTCCTGACGAATTAAAAGAGGCTATTAAGTTTAGAGAAATGGAAGGTTTAAGTTATGAGGAAATTTCTGATTTAATGAATTGCCCTATAGGCACTGTTAGATCGAGAATATTTAGAGCTCGTGAAGCTATAGCAGAAAAATTAAAACCACTTATAGAAACAACAAATAAACGTTGGTAATTAAAAGGAGTAACCATTATGAACGATAAACTCTCATCTCTTTTTGATAATGAATTAGAGAATTATGAGGTAGATGAAACCTTAATTCATGCAAGCAAAAAAAATAAAAAAAATCATTGGACTTATTATCAATTGATTCGTGATGTCATGCAAAAGAATTATTATGGGTCTGATAACTTAACAAAAAAAATTATTTCAGCTATTGAAAAAGAACCAACTCAATTGGGAGGTTTTTCAAGTCAAAGAGAAATTACAAAAGATAAAAAATTGAGCTATTGGCCAATAGCTGCTTCTTTTGCGGCATTATTTGTTGTTGGAATAACGGCTCTTAATTTTAGTGAATTTAAAACTCCTGAGACTGCAATTTTAGCAGAATCCGATGTGCCAAGTGATCTTATAAATGATCATTATGCAAGCGCCTCTTCAAATGTGAACTTCTTCATACAAACGACTCATAACAAGTAGCAAATGATATTTAGGCTTTTTTTTATATTTTTTTTATTTCTATCTATAAATACAAGTTATAGCAATGAAGACCCTTGGTTAATAATTAACAAAGCAGCAAATGCTACTAAATTTTTAGATTATAAGGGAGTTTTCCACAGTCAGCATTTAAAAGAAATTAAGTCAATAGAAATAACTCATGCAACTAATAATAATCAAGAATTTATAAGGATGAATGTTTTAGACGGGGTCCCGGGTGAGGTTCTATTGCAGGGCAAAACAATTTATGTTTACAACACAATTGAAAATGATGTAATTATTCAAAAAAGAAAACAACAACGTTTATTCCCGGCAATTTTTCCTAATAATATTGAAATATTAAAAAATTTCTATCGTTTGAATGTTGGAAAAACTGAAAGAATTGCTGGCAGACTTGCTCAACTAGTTGTCTTAACGCCGATTGATGATTATAGATACTTCCATTATTTTTGGCTAGATAAGAAAACATTGCTACCTTTAAAAATGGTAGTGATAGATCAATCTGAAAATATAATAGAGCAAGCATCCTTTACAAAGATAGATATGATAAAAGATAAAAATTTAGATTGGTTTAAACCGGATGTTGACCCTTCAAAAAATTATATATTTGACGATAAAATTGTTGGTCAAGGTATTGTCAAAAAAAGATTTTGGAATCTAAAAAATACTCCACCTGGTTATAAAGAGGTAGACTTCATTTCAAAGCGCATATCTGGTTTAAATATTTTAAGTCATCAACTAGTTTTTTCAGATGGACTTTCTTACGTCTCTTTATTTATAAAGCCAATTTCTCGAGGACAAAAACCTAAAATCGGTCAAGTAAATTTAGGAGTTAATAATATTTGCGCCCGTTACCAAAATGGCTATCAAATTATGGCTGTAGGGTCAGTTCCATTAATTACTTGTAATAAGTTTAGTGAGTCTATAGAATTTTAAAAGTTATGATTGAAGAAGAAGCAATAGTTATTAGTCAAAAAGATGGGTTTGCAGAACTTGATGTTATAAGAACCAAACCATGCGGACTTTGTGGGAAAACCCAAGGTTGTGGAAATAGTATTTGGGGTAAAGTTTTCTCATTTCAAAAAAGAAAAATTCAGATTAGAAACAAAATTAATGCAAAAGTTGGTGAGAAAGTTAAGTTAGTAATTGAAGATAATTACTTATTGAAATCTTCTTTATTACTTTATGGCTTACCCTTATTCTTTTTGTTTGTTGGAATGGTAACTACAGAATATTTTTTAGGAGTAAATAACGATTTGATGGTATTTTTTGGCGGGGTTATTGGATTTTTGATAGGAATTTTTTTATTAAAATTTATAACAATTCAAAACCATACCAAATTATTTAGTGAAGCAATGCTTGTCAAAATAGATTAATTTAATAAAGGATTTAAATAAGTATGAAACGTTATGGCTTTAATTTATTTTTATTTATATTACTTTTTTTTAGTAATGTGCATGCTGTTAGCTTGCCAGATTTTTCAGTAATTGCTGAGGAGCAAGGCAATACTGTAGTAAATATAACTGTCCTTAATGATGAACAAGTTAATCAAAATATTAGACTGAGTAGAGAAGAGGAGCAGCTCCAAGAATTTTTTAAGAGATTCGGTATTCCTGGCTTTCCTGGTATGACCCCGCCTGGAAGCGAACAACAAAAAAAACCAATTTCTGGGACTGGGTCAGGTTTTATTATAGAAAATAATGGTTATATTGTTACTAATGCACATGTTATTTCTCAAGGCGGTTCAGTTATTGTAAAACTCAAAGATAAGAGAGAATTTAAAGCAGAAGTTGTAGGGCTTGATAGAAGAACAGATGTTGCACTTCTTAAAATTAAGGCTAAAAATTTACCTAAAGTAACACTAGGTAATTCTAATAATATTAAAGTAGGTCAGTGGGTTGCTGCAATTGGCTCTCCATTTGGCTTAGAAAATACTATGACAGTAGGGATAATAAGTGCTATTAATAGGGCATTACCACAGGAAAATTTTGTCCCTTTCATTCAAACAGATGTTGCAATTAATCCTGGAAATTCTGGAGGACCTCTTTTTGACACTAATGGGCGTGTAATTGGAATCAATTCCCAAATTTACAGTAAAACTGGTGGATCAATGGGCCTTTCTTTTGCTATACCTATTGATGTAGCAATAGATGTTGCTGATCAGTTAAAGACAAATGGCAAGGTTATCCGAGGATGGCTGGGTATTGTGATTCAAGAAATCACTAAAGAATTATCTGAGTCATTTGGTATGACTAATACAAATGGTGCGCTTGTTGCGGGTATTGAAAAAAAATCTCCTGCGGCTAAAGGAGGACTTCTTCCTGGGGATGTGATTCTAAAATTTAACAATAATATTATTAATAAATCTTCAGACCTACCAAGATACGTGGGCATCACCAAACCTAATACAACTGTTCCAGTCGAAATACTTAGAAAAGGTAAAGTTATCTCACTTCAAATTAAAGTTGGAACTATGCCTTCAAATCAAAAAGTTGCCTCTTCAAAAAATGAAAGAAAGCAAAATAAATTTAATCGTGTTGGGTTAGCTTTGCAAAAATTAACACCTGAACAAAAGAAGAAAATTGGAAGAAGAAACGGTCTTTTAGTATCAGATGTTAAGGGTTCTGCTGCATCTGCTGGAATTTTGAAAGGAGATATTATTTTAGTAGTAAATAACACACCAGTAAAATCAATACAGTCTTTTAATAAGGATTTGAGAAAAATACCAGAAGGAAAAGTTATTGCTATTTTATTATATCGAAATGGAGATACTCTTTTTGTTCCAGTAAAGGTAACTAAATAAATTTATTAAAAAAATATTCATTAGGGTAAAATCACATTTGTTAAAGGCGCGTTTTGCGCCTTTATTTTTTTAAAATAATTTCTATGAAAAATATAAGAAACTTTTCTATTATCGCCCATATTGATCATGGTAAATCTACCTTAGCAGATCGAATCATTCAGCATTGTGGAGGTCTTGCCGAAAGAGAAATGGAAGAACAAGTTTTAGATTCTATGGACCTTGAGCGAGAGAGAGGTATAACGATTAAAGCTCAAACTGTAACTTTGAATTACAAGTCTAAGGATAAAAATGTGTATACACTTAATTTAATCGATACACCTGGACATGTAGATTTTTCTTATGAAGTTAGTAGGTCATTGGCTGCATGTGAAGGAGCTATTCTAGTTGTGGATTCTTCTCAAGGGGTTGAAGCTCAAACAGTAGCAAATTGTTATACAGCTTTAGATCAGAATTTGGAAGTTTTTCCTGTATTAAACAAAATTGATCTGCCATCAGCAGATCCTGAAAGAGTAAAAAAAGAGATTGAAGATGTTATCGGTATAGACGCACAAAACACTATTTTATGTTCAGCAAAAAATGGAACTGGTATCGATGAAGCCTTAGAGGCCATTATTCAAAGAGTACCAAATCCCTCTGGCGACCCAAATAAACCTCTAAAAGCAATTATTATTGATGCTTGGTTTGATAATTACGTTGGTGTTGTGATGCTTGTAAGAGTTGTTGATGGGCAAATACAGCCAAAGGATAAAATTCATTTGATGGCAACTTCAGCAGAATTTATTTGTGAACAAGTTGGTATATTTACTCCAAAAGCGTTAAATAAAAAATCTTTAAATACAGGCGAGGTTGGTTTTATTATTTGCGGGATTAAAGAATTGGACAATGCTAAAGTTGGCGACACTGTCACACTTGCAAAAAATAAAGCTAGTGAAGCATTTCCAGATTTTAAGGAAGTAAAACCACAGGTTTTTGCAGGACTTTATCCCATTGAATCTAATCAATTCGAAGCTCTTAGAACAGCTCTTGAAAAATTAAGATTAAACGATGCATCATTATATTTTGAACCAGAAAACTCCACTGCATTGGGTTATGGCTTCAGGTGTGGCTTTCTTGGGTTATTGCATATGGACATCATTCAAGAACGTCTTGAAAGAGAATATGAAATGGACTTAATAACAACAGCACCAACTGTAATTTACGAATTATTATTAAAAGATGGTAAAACTAAATTAATAGAAAATCCTTCTAGATTACCGGATTTGTCTGTTATAGAGGAAATTCGAGAACCAATTATAAATTTAAATGTGCTTTTACCAAATGATTACGTAGGGCCTGTAATGAGTTTAACTAATGATAAAAGAGGAATTCAAAAAAATATGCAATATTTAGGTAGACAAGTCATGATTACATATGAAATTCCTTTAAGCGAAGTTGTGCTTGATTTTTTTGATAAACTTAAATCAATTTCAAGGGGTTATGCATCGATGGATTATGAATTCCTAGAATTTCGTCCTGCCGATTTAGTAAAGTTGGATATTATAGTTAACGGAGAGAGAGTAGATGCTCTTTCTTTGATTGTTCATAGGTCTAATAGTATTTATAGAGGTAGAGAATTAACTGCAAAAATGAGACAACTTATACCAAGACAAATGTTTGACGTTGCTATTCAATCAGCAATTGGTGCCAATATTATAGCTAGAGAAACCGTTAAAGCAATGAGAAAAAATGTCCTTGCTAAATGTTATGGTGGAGATGTATCAAGGAAGAGAAAATTACTTGAGAAACAAAAAGCAGGTAAAAAAAGAATGAAGCAGATTGGTAATGTAGAGATTCCCCAAGAGGCTTTTCTAGCAATTTTAAAGGTTGATGACAAATGATATTTGTTAAATTATTAATGGCAGCTACATTTATTACTGGAATAATATATTTTTTAGATCTTTTGGTGCTTAAAAAGATAAGACCAAAAAGTCAAAAACCCTCATTATTTGTTGAATATGGAAAAAGTTTTTTCCCAATCTTATTAATAGTTTTTGTTATACGATCTTTTATTGTTGAACCATTTAAAATTCCTTCAGGATCTATGATGCCAACTCTTGTTGCAGGAGATTTTATTGTTGTTAATAAATTTGCTTATGGGATACGATTTCCAGTTTGGAACAAAATGTTAATCAATGTAGGGAAACCAAATCGCGGTGATATTTTTGTCTTTCACTACCCAAAAAATCCTTCAATTGATTATATTAAAAGAGTAATTGGTTTACCAGGTGATGAAATCAAATATGAAAATAAACAACTCTTTATTAATGGAGAAGTTATAAATCAAATCTATGATTCTAAATATTCTTATGCTTTTAACGAAAATGAAAAACTCGAAGCTAATAAATTTTTTGAACAGCTAGATAATTCAGAGTATTCCATTTTAATTCATGATATACCTGGTGAAAATTATAGGTTTAATGTTCCTGAAGGCCACTATTTTGCATTGGGAGATAACAGAGATAATTCTTCTGATAGTCGCGTTTGGGGTTTTGTATCCGATGAATTATTAGTTGGCAAAGCTTTTTTTATCTGGCTTAATTTTTCTGATTTCAATCGAATTGGAACATGGATAAAATAACTTAAAATGGAAAAACAAAATATTCAAAAACTGGAAAAAATTCTTAACTATAATTTTAAAGATAAGAATTTGTTAGAACTTGCACTTACACATAGAAGTTTTCAAGGTAAAAATAATGAAAGACTCGAATTCCTTGGAGATAGTATTTTAAATTTTATAATTGCTAAATTATTGTTTAAAAAATTTGATTTATTACCAGAAGGAGATTTGAGTCGTTTACGCTCTCAATTAGTTAAATCAACTACTTTAAGTGAAATTGGTATTTTATTAAACTTGGGGGATTATTTGATCCTTGGTGAAGGAGAATTAAAAAGTTCTGGTTGGAGAAGGCCGTCTATTTTAGCAGATTCTGTTGAAGCAATTATAGGAGCTGTATTTATTGATGGTGGAATAATTGCTTCGCAAGATTTAATAACAAATTGGTTTAAAGATAGAATTGAATCTATTAACCCTAATGATATTCAAAAAGATTCAAAATCAGTTTTACAAGAATTACTTCAAGCAAAAAAAATTCCATTACCAGACTATGAAGTTATTTCAATCGAAGGTGAGGCGCATTGCCAATATTTTAAAGTGAGTTGTGTTATTCCAAAATTAGAAATTTCAATAGATGGTGAAGGTTCTAGTAGAAAAATTGCTGAACAAGCCGCTGCAGAAGAAATGGTTAAAAAGTTGAAAAAGACTCTTAATTAATGAAAAAAAGATGTGGGACAATTGCTATAGTAGGTCAACCGAATGTCGGTAAATCCACAATGTTGAATTATTTTATTGGAACAAAATTAAGTATTACATCTCGAAAAGCACAAACAACTCGTTATCAATTATTAGGTATTCACACTTCACCAGAAACTCAATTTATTTTTATTGATACACCAGGTTATCAATTAGAACATCTTAATAAATTAAATATAAATTTAAATAAAACAGTAAAGCAAGTGCTTCAAGATGTTGATGTTATTTTATTTCTAATTGAACCAAGACAAATGAATGAGATTGATACAAAAATATTACAGATGATTCCAAAAAAGACACCTGTAATTCTGGTTATTAATAAGGTTGATCGACTTAGAGATAAATCAAGAATTTTAGAATTGATTAAAGAATTTAAAGATAATAATCGCTTTGAAGAAATTATTCCAACAAGTGTTAAAAAACAAATTAATTTAAAAGAGCTTTTAGAAAGCGCAAAAAGATTTCTACCTGAGCAAGATTTTATTTATGAAAATGATCAAATTACAGATAAAAATGAAAGATTTTTAGCAGCTGAAATAATTCGTGAGAAAATTTTTAGATTAACAGGTCAAGAAATTCCCTATGCGGTGGCAGTTGAAATAGAAAAGTTTGAGCTTGACGGAAAAGTTCGTAGGATTTTTGCTGCAATTATAGTTGAAAGAGATGCTCACAAACCAATTATTATTGGTAATAAGGGAATAAGATTAAAAGAGATTTCTTCAAGTGCAAGAGTTGATATGGAAAAATTATTTGACGGAAAAGTTTGGCTTGAAACTTGGGTAAAAGTCCAGAAAGGCTGGTCAGATGATTTAAGAGCATTAAAATCTTTAGGGTTATAAAATGATTTCTGTCAATACGAAAAAAGAAAATGAATCTATTTATGTTCTTCATACTTATCCGTTCAAAGAGACAAGTCTTATTGCAGAGCTATTCTCTAAAAATTATGGCAGGATATCTGTTATTGCTAAAGGGGCAAGAAGACCTAGGTCGTCTTTGAGGGGAATGCTACAATCATTTCAATTACTTGAAGCAACATGGTCAGGAAAAAATGAAATAAAAACCCTTCATAATATTGAATGGTGTGATAAATTTTTAAATGTTGAGGGCGGTTCATTATTATGTGGTTTTTATATTAATGAACTCATTATAAGATTATTGCCTAGAGAAGATACTCATCAAAAACTTTTTGAATTTTATCACCATACAATGAAAATACTTGAAAAAGATATTAATCTTGATATTGCTTTAAGAAGGTTTGAATTGAATTTGCTTCAAGAATTAGGTTACGAAGTTCCTTTAAAAGAAGATGAGAACGGTGAATCAATTATAGCTGATAAATTTTATATGTATGAGGCAGATTACGGGCCTTCAGAAGTATCAAAAACAAAGAATGGGATTAAAATTTATGGCAAAACTCTTTTAGATATGGCAAATGATGAATATAAAGAAGATAAAACTCAATTACAAAGTAAACAATTAATGCGTTATTTAATAAATCATTATTTGGGAGATAAACCATTAAATTCAAAAAAACTTTTTACAAATATTCAGGATGATTAATAAAATGCTTCTTGGAGTGAATATTGATCATATTGCAACAATTAGAGAAGCTAGAGGAACTCATTACCCAAGCGTAGTAAAGGCTGCCTTAGATGCAGAAAAAGCTGGCGCTGATAGTATTACCTTGCATTTGAGGGAGGATAGAAGACATATGCAAGATCAAGACTTATATGAATTGAAGCCTTTATTAACCACTAAAATGAATCTTGAATTAGCTCCTACAGATGAAATGATTAAAATTGCACTAGATGTTAAACCACAGGATGTTTGTTTAGTCCCAGAAAGAAGAGAGGAGAGAACAACTGAAGGAGGTTTAGATGTTGTAAAGAATTATAATTCAATTAAGGATGCATGCGATCGATTGGCTGCAGGGGGAATAAGAGTATCACTCTTTATTGCACCTAATTTAGAACATATTGAAAAAGCAATCATGATGAACGTTCCTGTTATCGAAATTCATACCGGTCATTATGCCAACGTTGAGGATAAAAATTCTAGATTGGAAGAGTTAAATAATATAGAAAATGCTGTAAATTTTTCTCATGAAGCAGGTTTAATAATAAATGCTGGGCATGGACTTCATTATAATAATGTAAAGGAAATCGTTAAAATTAAAAATATTAAAGAATTAAATATCGGTCATTCAATAGTAGCTGAAGCATTATTTGTAGGATGGAAAAAAGCTGTTAAAGATATGAAAAAAATAATCATGGCGAACACTCCTTAATGATTTATGGAATCGGTACAGATGTGGTGGAGGTTAAAAGGATTAAAAAATCTTTTTTTAAACATGGAGAAGCCTTAGCAAAAAAGATTTTAACCTCACAAGAGCTATTAACTTATAAAAAAACTAAAGTAAAAGAAAATTTTTTAGCGAAACGATTTGCGGCAAAAGAAGCCTTTGCAAAAGCTTTAGGGACTGGAATGAGATCACCAGTTAATTTTAAATCTATTGAGATTATTCATGATGCGTTGGGCAAACCAAAAATTAAGACTTTACCAAAGCTTACTTTATTGATTAAAAGTCATGATATTAAATATTGTCATTTATCAATCTCGGATGAGAAAAATATTGCAGTAGCATTTGTAATTCTTGAGCAATAATGAAAAATAATTCCATAGATATTAGTAGAAGATTTAGCGGAATAATTCGTTTATACGGTAAAAAAAAGTTTAAAAATTTTCAATCTTCGCATATCTGCATTATAGGTATTGGTGGAGTTGGTTCTTGGGTTGGAGAATCACTTGCAAGACATGGTATAGGCCATATTACTCTTATAGATATGGATCATATTGCCGAATCAAATATTAACCGACAGATTCATGCTCTTGACAGCACTCTAGGGAAATCAAAAGTAGAAGCAATGAAATCGAGAATATTGGATATCAATGTAAATTGTAAGGTTAATTATCATGATATTTTTTTAGATGAAAATAATATATCAAGTTTAATATCAAATGAATATGATTTTGTTGTTGATGCAATAGACCAAACAAAAATTAAGATTCTTTTAGCTGAGTATTGTTTAAATAATAAAATCCCTTTAATTATAAATGGCGCTGCGGGAGGTAAAATTAGTCCTGAATTAATAAAGGTAGATTTTCTTGGTAAAGCCTTCGGAGACCCTTTACTTGCAAAGATTAGAAAATACTTTAATAAAAAAAATAAAAAAGATTTGAAAATACCAACAGTTTTTTCTTCTCAAGATGTTATAAAGCCAAAAAAAATTGAATCAAATAAGCCAATTACAGGACTTAATTGTGCTGGATATGGTTCTAGTGCAAATGTAACTGCTAGCTTTGCTTTTTTAACCGCATCATACATTTTGTCAAAGCTTTAAAATTTCTATTGAAAATTTTTATTTAATCCCCACTATAAATAACATTACAAAATTAATATTTTAGGATAATGCAGATATGTCAAAACAAAAAGAGACGCTAAATTTTCAAGCTGAAGCTAAACAACTTTTACAATTAATGGTGCATTCGCTTTATAGCAATAAAGAAATAGCGATACGTGAATTAGTTTCAAATGCAAGTGATGCTGCAGACAAATTAAGATTTCAAGCTTTAGATAATAGTAAATTATATGAAGATGATTCAGAGTTAAAAATTAGAATTGATTACGACAAAAAAAATAGAACTATTACGATTAGTGACAATGGTATCGGAATGAATCGTGAAGATATTATTAATAATATTGGCACTATAGCTAGATCAGGGACTAAAGAATTTTTAAGTAAGCTGTCAGGAGATCAGGCCAAAGATGCAAATTTAATAGGTCAATTTGGTGTTGGTTTTTATTCATCTTTTATTATCGCTGAGGAGGTTATTTTAGAGACAAGAAAAGCTGGTGAAGAAGATTCTTTTAGATGGACTTCAAAGGGTGATGGAGAATTTACAATTGAGTCAATCAATAAAGAAGCTCGGGGTACTGACATCATATTGACTTTAAAAAAAGATGAAGATGAGTTTTTAGACGATTGGCGGTTAAAGGAAATTATAAAAAAATATTCTGACCATATAACATTACCCATCATTATGAAAAAATCAGATTTTAAAGATGGAAAAACAATAAAGACTGATGATGACGAAACAGTTAATGATGCATCAGCAATTTGGGTTCGTAATAAAAAAGATATAAAGGCAAAAGATTACACAGAGTTTTATAAAAGCCTTTCTTACGATACCGAACCTCCATTAACTTATTTTCATAATCGAGTGGAAGGTAATCAAGAATATATATCACTACTTTATATTCCAAGTAAAGCACCATTTGATTTATATGACAGAGAAAGAAATCAAGGCGTCAAATTATATGTTAAACGAATTTTTATTATGGAAGCAACAGAAAAATTAATGCCACAATATTTACGTTTTATAAAAGGTGTTATTGATAGTAGCGATCTTCCGTTAAATGTGTCTAGAGAAATTTTGCAGGATAGTAAAACTGTAGAAGCGATACGTTCAGGTACAGTTAAAAAAATCCTCTCTTCTTTAGAAGATATGGCAAAGAAAAAACCTGATGACTATAAAAAATTCTGGGATGAATTTGGTCGAGTTTTAAAAGAAGGACCAGCTGAAGATTTTTCTAATCGAGAAAAAATAGCAGGCTTATTAAGATTTTCAACAACAAATGACGATACAGACTCTCAAAGTGCGTCGTTCGATGACTATATTGGTCGGATGAAACCAGAACAAGGAGTAATTTATTACATTACTGCAGATTCTTTTATGGCTGCAAAAAATAGCCCTCATTTAGAAATATTTAAGAAAAAAAATATCGAAGTGTTACTTTTAGGCGATCGAGTTGACGAATGGTTGATTTCTAATTTAACTGAATATAAAAATAAAAAATTTCAGTCTATAGCTAAAGGAGATCTTGATCTTGGTAAGCTTGAAAACGAAAGTGAAAAAGGAAAAAATAAAAAAATCGAAGAGAATGCCAAAACATTAATTGAAAAAATAAAAACATCTTTAGGGGATAAGGTAAAAGATGTAAAAGTAACTCATAGACTAACTGATTCTCCTGCATGCTTGGTTGTAGGTGAACATGATATTTCAGGAAATCTTGAGAGAATTTTGAAGGCTGCAGGTCAAAATACCCCAGAGAATAAACCTATCCTTGAGATTAATACAGAACATAAATTAATCAAAAAATTAAAAACTTTTGAAGGAACAAGTGATTTTGATGAATACACATCAGTTATATTTGATCAAGCAATGTTGTCAGAAGGTGGTCAATTAGATGATCCAGTTAATTTTGTTAAGAAGATAAATCGTTTTTTAGTAAAATAATTTTTTTTAATAAAAATAAACCAAAAAAAGTTAAATAAATAGCCAGATAGTGTTTGACACGCCCGAAATATCACTGCTATAATCGCGTCTCTCGGCGTCACGAACGCTGAGTTCAACAAAATATTCCAATATATTAGTTGTATCGATCGCGGGGTGGAGCAGTTTGGCAGCTCGTCGGGCTCATAACCCGAAGGTCACAGGTTCAAATCCTGTCCCCGCAACCAAAATCGAAAT
>MDSW01021192.1_pt1 | contig 21214 bp, 22 predicted proteins | sample 811171 | NCBI WGS metagenome assembly MDSW01 (sample SAMN05326641, study PRJNA326480) | marine metagenome | isolation source: seawater | place: Atlantic Ocean: North West | collected 2012 | reverse complement strand
TGGTATTATTGTTCGTGGTTTAAGGCGCAGGCTTGGAAAGCTTGTGTACTGTCAAAGGTACCGTGGGTTCGAATCCCACTCTCTCCGCCATTAATTTAACCTTTTAATTGAATTCATTTTTTAACCTAGATTTTTTTATCTCGAAGACTATTATGTAAAATATTAATTAAAAGGAGCAAATAAATGATATACGTAGCAGGCGCATTAGTTTTATTTTGGCTAATTAATCAGTAAAACTTTTTATTTACATTCGACTACGCCAACAATTCCTATCTTAAGCTTAGGTTCTAAACCAAAAGCAGGGGTTTCGTCTATCTCAATTACCTCTAATTTTTTTTCTAAAACTTCCATTTTTTTATTTTCCGAACAAATTGTTGAAGCTTCTGTATCAAAGTTCTCTCTTAACTGATTTACGATTTTTCCTCCTTTTCCAGATTCTGTTTCATAATCACTAAGTTTAATCCATTTTTTTGAAGTAAAAGATATATTATGAGTATCTCTGCCAGTTGAACTTATATCTTTTTTACAATCAACATTTTTTCCATTTTCATCGAAGCAAGTTCCTTGACCATGTTCTTCACCATCGATAAATTGACCTAGGTATGCACTTCCATCAGGATATGTAATATTTCCCTTTCCATGTCTTTTTCCATTTTTAAATTCACCTGAATAAATTGTTCCATCAGAAAATTCAAATGTACCTTTTCCATTAGGTAAATCATTTTTAAATTCACCTTTATATTTATTACCATCACTCCATTTTTTTGTACCTGTTCCTTCAGCCTTACCGTTTATCCAATATCCAAAATACAACGATCCATCCGAATAATTAAAAATACCTTGTCCATGTGGCTTATAATTTTTAAAATCCCCTTCGTATTTTGCATTTCCGGGATATAAAGCTAGTCCCTTTATAATTTCTCCATCTTTAAATTTTCCAATATATTTAACTTTATTCACGTCAATATGGATACCTTTACAATTATTCCATTTTGTAGGGTCACTCCCTGGACATTTTACAGCAGAAGTTAACTTTTCAAGTTCTTTCCTTAAAATTTTCTCCTGGGTTTCTTGCATTTCCTTTTTCTCTTTATCATCAGTAGATTTTTCTATTTTTTTCAAATTCCAATCAGCTTTAATTTTTTTACATAAAATTTTTTTTTTGTTACCAGTAGGTCTTAATATACCATCACCTTTTTTCTGATATGCTTGTCTGACAACAGATTTAGATTTTATATCTAAATAATATTGAACGTAAAAATTTTTAATTTTTTTACTTTCAATTATTTCACTTATAACTCTATTGTCCTCAACAATTTTAATTTTATCGGTAAACTTTTGAATTATTTCGTTATTTTGTACTAAAACAACATTTATTTCTTTTTTAGATATATCAATTATATAGTTTTCGTAACTTTTATTATCTAATTCACAATTTTTAAAATAATAAGTCTCAGCTTTAGCAAAATTGCTAATAAATAAGCTAAAAAGAATTGCGCATGTAAGTTTTTTAATATTCATTTAATTTTTTTATTTAACCATAAAATTGATTTTAAAAACAAGTATTTAGGATATTCTTCGAATTCCTATTACTTTTAAACTTGCTGTTTTTTGAATTTTGCGAATAGTTTGTCCAATCGGCATGATTACTGTCTTTTTTAAAGGACCATATGCATGAATTAACTTTTCTTTGGATAAAGCGATTGCAACATGACCTTTCCAGAAAATTAGGTCATTTTTTTTTATGTTATTCAATTTAACCTTTTTCTTAAAATATTTAATTTGATCTTTGGTATCTCTCGGACAGAATTTATTATTAAAATTAAGTGATAGCTGTACTAACGCAGAACAGTCAATTCCACTATAATGTTTGCCCCCCCATCTATATTTGGCATTTACAAATTTTTTCGTACATTTAAATACATCTCTAGATTTATAATTTATTGGTTTTAAATCTTTTTTTTTTATCCAAAAATTTTCAAATTTAAAAAAATTATTTTTTTTCTTCGTAACTTTTATTTTTGATCCAAAACTAATTTTTTTTTTTATTTTAACGTTTGGTTTTTTATATAAATTTGCAAATAGATTAAAAACTTTGTGAGTACTTTTTTCATTTTTTGGAAAAAATTTTTTTTTTATAAAACCTTTATAATTATCTGAATGATTTTTTATTTTTAGCCAAGAACCTTCTTTTTTAACTTTTGTAAAGGTGTCTCCATATAGAAGTTGCGTTACTATTTCAGATTTGTTTTTTTTTTTATAAACGTTTATAAACGATAAATTATTTCTCACTGAAATTTAATTTTGTTTCTAATTGTCCATAGGCAGATCAAGGAAGGAATGACCATTACTGCAGTGATGACAAAAAATATTCCCCAATCACCATTTAGCCAGTCCACCATAGCCCCAGATGAAGCTGCTAAAGTAGTTCTTCCGGCTGTCCCAATAGAAGCAAGTAGTGCGTATTGTGTGGCTGTATAAGTTCTGTCTACTAGCAATGATATAAAAGCAACAAAAGCCACCGTAGCAAAAGCAGCTGCCATATCATCAAAAATTACAGCTACAGCAAAAAGCCATTCTGATTTTCCAGACCATGCAAGCACAGAAAATAAAAGATTTGTCGAAGCCATAAGAATTCCGGAAATAAACATCGCTTTTATTACTCCAGACCTAATAGCAAACAAACCTCCTAAAAGAGTAAAAACAACAGTCGTTATCCATCCCAAGCCTTTTGAATAAAGAGCAATATCTCCTTTAGAAAAACCTATTTCTTTATAAAATATTATAGACATTCGACCAAGGAATGCTTCTCCAATTTTAAAAAGAAATACAAAACCCAGAATACCCAAAGCAATTTTAAATCCATTTTTTTTAAAGAAACTTATTATTGGCCCACCAATTGTGCCACTAACCCAAGCAACGGTTTTTGTAGCAATGTTTGATGCTCCTAGTTTTTCTTGAATCATTTGATCAGTTCTTTTTTGAGACTCTTGTCTTTCAGTTTGTTGAGGCTCATGTACAAACATTAATCCAATATTACAGGCAATGATAACAATGCCAAGTACAAGAAAAGTAATTTGCCAATAATTTTCGAATCCCATTTGTTGAAAATATTCTGCTGAATTTAATGCAATAACTCCTCCTAGCTTATAGCCAGTCCACCAACCGACAACTGCTACAGCGGCACCTGCTTGCATTGATTTTCCTTCGTTTTGCCCAATTTGCTCAATTCTCAAAGCATCTACAGTGATATCTTGAGTAGCTGATGCAACAGCAATAATTAAACCAACCGTTATTACCAACGCTAAATTTGTTGTTGGATCTACCACATTCCAGCATATTAAACTTACTAAAATAATAAACTGCATCGTCACAATCCAACCACGTCGGTGACCAATTTTATTCGTTAACCAAGGAATGCGAATTCTATCTATTAAAGGAGCCCAAAGATAATTAAATGCATACACAGCAAATATTAGTCCTGCCCATCCAATAGTACTTCTACTTAAACCATCTTCTTTAAGCCAAAGACTTAAACTGCTACCAATCAGGACCCAAGGAAATCCACTAATTATACCTAACAAAAGAATTCGAATCATTCTTTTATCAAAATAAACAGCAAAGGTTTCCGATAAACTCTGTTTTTTATATATTTCCATAAAACAAAAGCATTTTTAACTTTTCCAAAACGACGGAAAAAACAAAACTAGCACAGCAAAGAGTTCGAGCCTACCAAGAAGCATGCCTAAACTCAAACTTAATTTAGAAAAATTAGGTAAATCACCAAAATTACCATTGGGCCCAATTATATCACCTAAACCTGGGCCAACATTCGATATTGCAGAGGCCGCTCCAGAAATTGCTGTAATAAAGTCTAAACCATCTAGGGACAAAATTGTTGCTAAAATAAAAAAAATGAAAAAATAAAGAAAAATAAATGTTATTATTGAATATATAAATGTATTACTAATTTTTTCATTATTATACTTAATTGTAAATACACCATGAGGATAAACCAACTTTTTAATTTGATTTAAAATAAAGTGACCAAGAATTTGAAATCTGAAAATTTTAATACCGCAAGTAGTGGAGCCAGCACAACCACCAATAAACATTAAAAAAAGAAAAAATATCAAAGGAAATTTTCCCCATGAACTAAAGTCTGACGTAACATAACCGGTGCCTGACAGAATAGAAACAACATTAAAAGTAGATATTCTTAAATTTTCAAGAAAACTATAATTTTCGTTATTTATCATTAAGTAAAAGAACATTAATAAAATAGAAAATATTAAAATATAAATTAAACCTTTAATTTGACTGTCTTTAAAGAAAATATTTCTTTCTCCTTTTACAAATTTTAAATAAGCAATAAAAGGTATACTTCCCATTATTATGAAAATTATTGAAATTATTTCTATCCTCGGATTTTCAAAATAACCAATCGAAGTGCTATAGGTTGAGAACCCTCCTGTTGCAATTGTGGTCATTGCGTGAGCGATCCCATCAAACAAGTTCATCCCAGCAAAAAAATAAGCTAATGCGCAAACAAAAGTTAAAGTAATATAAATTACTGAAATTATAATAGTAACTTCATGTGTTCTAGGTAAAATTTTCTCGCTTGCATCTGAGGGTTGATCTTTTTTAAATAATTGCATTCCACCAACGTTCAATAAAGGGAGTATTGTTATAGCCATTACAATTACACCTATGCCACCAAGCCACTGAAGAATGGCTCTCCATATAAGAATACTTTTAGGGGCATCATCGAGATTATTAATAATTGTTGCGCCTGTAGTTGTAATTCCTGACATGCTTTCAAAAAAAGCATCAATAAATGATAAATTTAAATCAGATAATAAAAGGGGTACACATCCAAAAATTGCGATACTCAGCCATGCAAGCGTGGTTAACAGAAAAGCCTGTTGAAGATTTAATTTTCTGTTTTCTTCAAGATTGGTAAGAACTAACAGTATTCCAATAAAAACAGTAACTGAGGCCGATACAAGAAAAGTGCTATTTTCCTCATCATATATAAATTGTAGGAAAAATGGTATAAGCATGAATGCTCCCAATATTATTAAAAGCACGCCTATTGCAAAAAAAACTGTTTTGTTATTATTCATTTTGATGTCGGAGGTTATTTAAAAATATTTGAAATTCAACATAATAAGACCTTATTATAACTGTATTTTACTTATGAAATTTAATAAATCTTTAATACTGTGATTGATAAATCAATAATACAAACAACCAACTCTTGGCCTTTTGTTGAGGCAAGAAAATTAGTTAAAGATAGGCAAAAATTAATTGAAAAAAAGGGCAAAATAACTTTGCAGACAGGTTATGGGCCAAGTGGTTTACCACATATTGGTACTTTTGGAGAAGTTGCCAGAACTACAATGATGGTAAATGCAATAAAACAAATAATTGATATTCCAACAGAAATCATCACTTTTTCCGATGATATGGATGGCTTAAGAAAAATACCTGATAACGTTCCAAATAAAGAAATTTTAGAGAAAAATTTACATAAACCGCTTACAAGCGTGCCCGATCCTTTTAAAAAATATAAAAGTTTTGGGGAGCATAATAATGCCATGTTAAAGAACTTTTTAAATGAATTTAAATTTAATTACATTTTTAAAAGTTCAACAGATACATATAAAAAGGGATTATTTAATTCTGCTTTACTTCTTGTTTTAGAAAAATATGAACAAATAAGAGAAATTATTATTCCTACACTGGGTAAAGAAAGACAAAAAACTTATAGTCCTTTTCTGCCTCTGTGCCCCGAAACAGGACAAGTTTTAGAAGTTCCCGTTATTGAAATAAAAAAAAAGCAAGGAATAATCGTCTATCAAAATGGAAACAAAAAAATAGAAACAGAAGTTATAAATGGAAAATGCAAATTACAATGGAAAGTAGATTGGGCAATGAGATGGTATTCTTTTGATGTCGATTATGAAATGTATGGAAAAGATTTAATTGAAAGTGCAATACTTTCTAGTAAAATTTGCCAAATTCTTGGAAAAAAAAGTCCAAATGGTTTTGCGTATGAAATGTTTTTGGATGAAAAAGGAGAAAAAATATCTAAATCTAAAGGAAATGGAATAACAATTCAGGAATGGCTGAAATATGCATCTCCAGAAAGTTTATCATTATATATGTATCAAAATCCTAAAAGAGCAAAAAAACTTTACGCGGACGTTGTTCCTAAAGCTGTCGATGAGTATTTAACCTGCATTGATAAATTTGATAAGCAAAATGATAAAGAAAAAATGCTTAATCCGGTTTGGCATGTTCATAATGGCAACCCCCCCAACGAGAAATCAATTATGCCTTTTTCTGTTTTACTAAATTTAGTTGGAACAAGTAATGCTACTGATAAAGATGTTTTATGGAAATTTATTAAAAAAAATAAAAAAAATATTAAAATTTCTGATCATCCAATTCTTGATGGTCTAGTCGGATATGCCTTAAAGTATTTTGAAGATATAGTTAAACCAAATAAAAAATTTAAAAAACCCAATGAAAAAGAAAAAAAAGCGCTTAAAGATTTAGTCAATAGATTAAAAGAATGTAATGAAGAAATGAATCCTGAAGCTATACAGACAATTGTTTATTCAGTGGGAAAGGATAATGGATATAAGGATAATTTGAGAGATTGGTTTAAAGCAATTTATGAAATAATTTTTGGTGATCAGGACGGTCCAAGAATGGGATTTTTTATAAGTTTTTTTGGTATAAAAGAAAGTATAGAATTAATTAACAAATATATTAAATAATGTTTTCTGCATTAAGACCTTTTTTGTTTAGCTTAGATCCAGAAACTGCTCATGATTTAGCTATTAAATCACTTAAGTTTAATCCTTTTCCGAGAAAAATGTTCGAAGTCGAAGATGAGCATATGCTCAATATAGAATTATTTGGAAAAAAATTTCCTAACCCAATTGGTCTCGCGGCAGGTTTTGATAAAAGTGCAGAGGTTTATAATTCATTGTTAAGTTTAGGATTCGGATTTGTAGAAGTTGGGACAGTTACACCGTTAAAGCAGTATGGTAATCCAAAACCAAGAATTTTTAGGCTAGAGGAAGATCACGCTTTAATAAATAGGCTAGGTTTTAACAATGATGGCATAGAAAAAATAAAAGATAGAATTAGCTCCAATAGAAAGAATGGAATATTAGGCATTAACATTGGTCCGAATAAAGATACAAAAGATCAAAAAAATGATTTTTGTCTAGGATTGAAAAACTTTTTTAGTTTAGCGGACTATATTACTATAAATATTTCTTCTCCAAACACAGAAGGTTTAAGAGATTTTCATGATCAAAAAAAACTTTTAGATCTTGTAAATATTTTAAATAAAATTAAAAAAGATAATAAAACTAGCATTCCTTTATTACTAAAAATTTCACCTGATATTAGCAATAACAATATTTCAGAAATTGCAGAAGGCGCAGTGAAAAATAATATTTCTGCAATTATTCTTACTAATACTACAAGTGGTAATAGAGATGATTTAATAAGTAGATTTAAAAAGGAAGAGGGGGGCTTATCAGGCGATCCATTAAGTCAAATATCAACTAGTATGATTAAAAAATTTAGTAAAGAATTAAATGGTAAAATTCCTATCATTGGAGTTGGAGGGGTTAGTTCAGGACAATCTGCTTATGAGAAAATTATTGCTGGAGCATCGTTATTGCAGCTTTATACTAGTTTTGTTTATAGAGGGCCATCTACAGCTAAAGATATAAAAAGAGAATTAATTCAAATCTTAAAAGCAGACGGAATAGAAAATATAAAAGAGGCTGTAGGGAAAGGTATTTAATTAGCCTATATTTTCAAATACAGGAAAATACTCAAGTATAAAAAAACCAACAACTTGTAGTTGGTTGGTTAAAATAGCTAATCCAGTTAATAATAAAATGCTGCCACCTACCTTTGTGATTATAGATATATATTTTTTAAATTTTTTTGAAAATAAAAAAAATTTATCAATTAGAATTCCGGATATAATAAAAGGTATAGCTAAACCCAAAGAGTAAAACGATAACAATATAATACCTTTACCAACATTTTCCTCTAAAGCAGCCAGGGTTATTATTGATCCAAGAATAGGACCAATACAAGGAGTCCAGCCAAATCCAAATGCGGCTCCAACAAAAAATGGAAAGATTAAGTTATTATTATACCTCTTAGTAAAAAATCTTACGTCTTTATTCATAAAATTTAAGTTAATTACCCCAATCATTTGAAGTGAGAAAAATATTATAATTATTCCAGCTATAATTCTAAAATTATTAGAATTAATTAAAAAAAATTTTCCTATAAAAGAAGCAGTTGAACCTAGAGCTATAAAAACACAAGAAAAGCCTAAAGTAAAAAATACTGTTTTTAAAATAGTTAAATTTTTTTCTTTTTCTTTAATTTTATCTAAGGAAGTTCCTGATATATAGGAAATGTAACCAGGAATTAACGGAAGAACGCATGGTGATAAAAAACTAATTAATCCAGCTAAAAAAGCCAAGGGTAATGTTGTGGTCATTAATACATTGCTGGTTTATTAATTCTTTCGGCTCTCCACTGACTTAATTTTTTTCTTACAAAGGATGCTGTAACTCCCGCAACTAATGCTAAAAATATTGAAGATACTCCATAAACAATTGGATATTTTTCAGAAAGATTATAAATTGTGTTTCCAAATTCACTTATTTCTACAATTTTATCAGTTGGGAATTGGATTGCTGGCGTACCATTCCTAAAAAAAGTATCGTAGGCCATAAGAATTCCAATTGAAAGCATTAATAAAGCAAGTAAAGTTTTTAATTCTGATCCTTGAAGTCTTTGTCCAAGTTTTTGACCAGTTTGCACTCCAGCAATTGATCCTGTTATTAGTATTAAAACAAGAACCAAATCGATAGTGTTATATGAAAAAGCGTGTGAGACTACAACAAAACCTGTTACAAATACTGTTACAAATAAAGATGTTCCTGGCACTAGTTTTACAGGCATACCGATCAAATATATCATTGCAGGAACCATTAAGAATGCACCACCTACACCCATAATAGCAGCAACAAAACCAACGAACACACCTAGTATAATTGGAACTAAAGCGCTTTCATAAACTTTAGATGTTTTAAATCTAGTTCTGAAAGGTAGTCCATGGATCCAATAGTGAGTATGTAATTTTTTTTTAATTATTACTTTTTTTTTAATTCTATCAATTTCCATAATTCCGTCTCTAAGCATAAAACTTCCAATTATGGCCAGGACGTACATATAAGCTAATGTGATAACTATATCTATTTTGTCTATTTCTTTAAAATAATCAAAAGTAAACATACCAAAAGCGGTTCCTACGAGACCGCCTCCAATTATCATCCAGCCCATTTTTAGATCCATAGTTTTTTTAAACCAATGTGTTAATGTGCCAGAAGTTGACGAAGCTAAAATATTGTTAGCTTCATTTGCAACAGCATAAATTGGCGGTATTCCCATAAAAATTAAAAAAGGAGTCATTAAAAAACCACCTCCTACACCGAATAATCCTGACAAGAGACCTATAATAAAACTTACAAAAAGTATTAATACTACATTAATTTGGACTTCAGCTATGGGTAGGTATATTTCCATTTATTAATCTTAAAATATACCTATTCCTGGATATTATGCTTGTCAATATTTTAATATATTAACTTGATTCCTTTTCGGGCTGCATTTATATACTGTTAGGAAAATTAATATGTCAAAAAAATGCGAACTAACAGGAAAATCCCCTTTAAAAGGTCATAAGGTTAGTCATGCTAATAATAAACAGAAAAGAAAATTTATCCCAAACCTTAAAAACGTTACTTTTAAAAGTGATATGCTTAAAAAAAACGTAAGGTTAAGAGTAAGTAATTCAGCTTTAAGATCAGTGGATTATAAAGGTGGTATAGATTTTTATCTAAAAGGCGTCAAATCATTTAAATTATCACAAAGAGCAAAAAAACTTAAAAATCAAATATTATTAAAAGCTCAATAGTTAATGTTTAGAAAAGAAAAAAGATTATTTATGCTATTCGCAGCATTAATGGCATTTGTGGTAGCTATATCTAATTATTTAGTTCAATTTCCAATAAAATATTATGGCTTGAATGATTTATTAACCTATGGAGCTTTAAGCTATCCTGTCGCTTTTTTAATTACTGATTTATCAAATAAATATTATGGAAAAAAAGTTGCTAAACAAATTGTTTATTTGGGTTTCATTTTAGGAATATTTTTAACATTTTATTTTTCAACAAATTATCAAGATTTAATATCTGTAAGAATTGCAATTGGATCAGGAATTGCTTTTTTAACCGCCCAACTAATTGATGTACAAATTTTTCATTTATTAAGAAAAAAAAAAATGGTTTGTGGCACCATTAACCTCATCACTGGCAGGCTCAACAATAGATACTTTTTTATTTTTTTCAATATCTTTTTATGGAACAGGTGTTAACTGGGTAACATTATCTATTGGAGATTTATTTGTAAAAATATTTATTGCTTTAATAATGCTTATTCCTTTTAGAATATTACTTTTATATGTAAAAGAAATTTCTAATATAAAAAAAGAAATTAATGTATAGTTTTATTATTTTTTTCTGAAAAAAGTTTTGTTAGTTGGTTAATCATTACATCACCAAGTTCTTGAACATCAGCGATTTTAACTGCTTTTTTATAATATCTTGTAACATCATGTCCTATTCCGACAGCTAAAATTTCAATGTCTGAATTTTCTTCTATCCATTTTACAGTTTGTTTTAGATGTTTTTCTAAATAATCACCAGAATTTACTGATAAAGTAGAATCATCAACTGGAGCACCGTCAGAAATTACCATTAATATTTTTCTTTCCTCTTTCCTTTTTGCAAGTCTTCTAAAGGCCCACAACAATGCTTCACCATCAATATTTTCTTTTAACAAACCTTCTTTAAGCATTAAACCAAGATTCTTTTTTGACTGTCTCCATGGTTTGTCTGCGGATTTATATACAATATGTCTTAAGTCATTTAAGCGGCCAGGATTTTTTGGTTTATTTTTAAGATTCCATTTTTCTCTACTTTTTCCACCTTTCCAATTTTTCGTAGTAAATCCCAAAATTTCAACTTTAACTGAACATCTTTCTAAGGTTCTTGATAAAATGTCAGCACAAATAGCAGCGACGGAAATTGGTCTGCCTCTCATTGATCCAGAGTTATCAATAAGAAGGGAAACAACTGTATCTTTAAATTCGGTTTCTTTTTCAATTTTATAAGAGAGTGAATGAAATGGGTCAATAATTACTCGTGATAATTTTGATGCATCAAGTATCCCTTCTTCTAAATCAAAGTCCCATGATCTATTTTGCTTAGCTAACAGCTGTCTATGAAGTTTGTTAGCTAACTTAGCTACTATGCTCTGCAAATTTGTAAGCTGTTGGTCTAGACTTTTTCTCAGTCTTATTATTTCATTTTCTTCCTCTAGATCTTCAGCTTCTTTTATTTCATCGTATTCATTAGTAAATATTTTATATTTTTCTTTTAATATATTTTTTTTATTTTCTATGGATTTTCTCTCACTAGCAACTTCTTGAGTTTTATCTTTATTATCTTCGCTTTCATCAGATGGATCCATGCTATTTTCGACTATATTCATATCAACATTTTCACTTTTTTCCTCTTGTTTAGATAAATTGTTTTCATCATCGTTTTGCTCTGTTTGAGATTCATCTTCTTTATTCGTTTTTTGTTCTTCTTCTTTTTCATTCTCATGAGATTCCTCAAAATCAAGATCTTTTATTAAATCAGCCACAAGGTGATTAAATTTACTTTGATCATCGATACATTTATCTAATTCTTTCAAACTTTTATTTATATTTTTATCAAATAAATCTTTCCAATAACTCATTACCTTTTTTGTAATATCGTTTTGTTCAATTCCAAAGAAATGACTTCTTAAATATAGTTCAAATGCTTCAGTTATTGGGACGTCAGCTTCTGTTTTAATTTCATCAATTTTCTTATTTTTAAATTTATTTTCGTAGCATTGTATTATATTATTTTTTACACCTTTTAATTTATTTGAACCTATTTTTTCATACCTAATTTTTTCAGCTATTGCATATAAAGACTTACTTACTGACCCCGCGGGCTCATTTTTAAGATAGATATTTTTGTCTGTATATTTTATTTTTAACGCTTCGGAGTCTGCAAAAGCTCTTAAATTAGTAAAATCTTGTAAATTTTTTAAATTTATCACATCTGGCAAATTTAAAAAATTACTTTTTGAGTTTGTATTGTTACCAAATTTTATTTCTATATCATAATTTTCTGAGATTGCTTTTACTGCTGAAGAAATAGCAGATTTAAAGCGCTCCTTTAAGATTTCCTGGTCATCCATTTGAATTATTAAATTTTAATATTTACTGAAGATTCTGGCAAATCATCACCAAAACATCTTTGATAATATTCAGCTATTATATTTTTTTCCAATTCATCACACTTATTAAGAAATGTAACTCTAAAAGCATAACCAACATCTTTAAATATTTCTGAATTTTCTGCCCAATGCAAAACTGTTCGCGGGCTCATAACAGTAGAAATATCTCCATTAACAAATCCTTTTCTACTTAGGTCAGCAACTTTTATCATATTGGAAATAACCTCTTTACCTTTTTCGTTATTAAATTTTTTAGATTTTGCAAGTATTATTTCTAATTCTTTTTCAAATTTTAAATAATTTAAAGTAGTTATGATATTCCATCTATCAAGTTGTCCTTGATTTATTTGTTGCGTTCCCTGATACAATCCTGTTGTATCTCCTAGTCCTATAGTATTTGTTGTAGCAAACAGTCTAAAAAGTGGATGTTGCTTTAAAATTTTATTTTGATCTAATAAAGTAAAACTTCCTTCCTTTTCAAGCACTCTTTGAATTACAAACATAACATCGGGTCTTCCTGCATCATATTCGTCAAACACAAGAGCCACCGGATTTTGAATCGACCAAGGCAATATACCTTCTTTAAATTCCGTAATTTGTTTGTTTTCTTTAATTACAATAGCATCTTTTCCCACTAGATCTATTCGACTAATATGACTATCTAAATTTACTCTAATGCATGGCCAATTTAATCTGGCTGCAACTTGTTCTATATGAGTTGATTTTCCTGTGCCATGGTATCCTTGTATCAAAACTCTTTTATTAAATGCGAATCCTGAAATAATTGCTAAAGTTGTGTCTCTATCAAATTTATAGTTACTATCAATTTCAGGTACATACTCACTTTTTTTTGAAAATCCATCCACTTTCATTTCTGTGTCGATACCAAAAATTTGATTTACTGAAATTTTTATATCTGGAGTTAATCCACTTAAATCACTCATAATTTACTTCATCATCATCATTTTTAAATGGCTATAAGCCAATGTTATTTTTTTTAATTTATCTTCGTATTGTTTGTTACCAGAATGTTTATCAGGGTGAAATTTTTTTACAAGAGTTTTAAACTTTTTTTGAATTGTTTTCCAGTCATCCTTGAATTCTAGCCCCATAATTATAAATGCTTCTTTATCTTTTTCACTTAATTTCTTAATTTTTTTGCTATTTATATACTTATCCTCATTAAAAATTTTAAACTTATCGCTTAGAGCATTATTCCACAAGATATTAAAAAAATTATCGACCGAACCAAACCTCTGCGTAGGTCTATGCCAAGTAATATCAGATTTCAAAAAATTTTCTATTTCACTTTGTGACATACCTTTAAAGTAATCCCACTTACTATTAAAAAGTTTTACATGATCTTTGCATAGCCATCTAAACTTTTTACTATTATCTTTTTCAGCAGGAGCTTTAAATTCTCCTATCTTTTTGCAGTTTACCCAATCACAAATATTTTCCATTGTTTAAATTTATTATATGTTTTAATATTTTAAAAGAATAATGACAATTTTTTTAGATAAAATTAAAGAAAAAATAAATAGAGAAATTAATCCTGAAAAAATTTCTTTAATAGATAACTCTAATTTACATACAAAACACAAATCTTTTGATCCTAATAAATTTCATATTAAACTTTTGATTACATCCAGTAAACTCAAAAAAATGAAAAAAATTGACGCGCATAAAATGATTTTTTCTATCCTTGAGGAGGAAATGAAAAGCAAGATTCACGCTTTGGAAATTGAAATAAGTTAGTTAAATTAGAAATATACTCTAGATAAAAACCTCTTTAATTTTTTATCTTCTATAGTAAAACTATCAGGCTTGTTAAATCTGCCTATTTTTTTTATTAAAATTAAATTTATTTTTTTATTAAAATTTTTTTTATCTTTTTTCATGAAATAAATAATTTTATTTAAATCTTTTAGTTTAAAAAATTTATTAATCTTCATAGGTAAATTTAGTTTATTATAATGTTTTTTAATTAAAGCAAAATCTTTATTTGATAAAATTTTTTTATCATAGGCCAACTTACTCGCCGTTATCATACCTAACAGTACAGCTTCCCCATGATTAAGTTTTTTAGAAAAATTACTCGCACCTTCAAAACCATGAGCAAATGTATGACCAAAATTTAAAATCATTCTTAAATTTTTTTCTTTTTCATCTTTCTTTACTATTTTAGATTTAATTTTACAGCTTTTAATAATTGCGTCCTGTAAAATTTTTTTGTCCTTATTTTCAATGATTTTTTTTCCATTTTTATTAAGCCAGAAAAAAAACTTTCTATCCAGAATGAGTGAATGTTTTAATATTTCTGCATATCCACAAACTATTTCTCTTTTAGGTAAACTGTTTAAAAGCGAAGTATCAGCTAGAACAAAATTAGGTTGATAAAAAGTTCCTATAAGGTTTTTTCCATAACTTGAATTTACAGCGGTCTTACCCCCTATAGATGCATCTACCTGAGATAGAAGTGTTGTTGGTATATTTACAAAATTTATTCCTCTTTTATAAATGCTTGCGATGAAAGCTGACAAATCACTTAAAATCCCACCACCAAAAGCAATAATACAATCCGATCTATCAAAATTATTTTCTAACAAATTATTTATAATTTTTTCTGCAACTTTTAAGCTTTTTGTTTTTTCATTTGTAGAAAATTTACAAATTTTTGTTTGATATTTCCGAAGTGATGCTAATAATATTTTCTGTTTTTTTGGGGGTATTTTTTTATCAACAATTAAACATATTTTTTTTATATTTGTTGAATTTTTTTGTATTAATTTACCTGTCTTTTTTAAAATACCACTTCCAAAGTATATTGGGTAATTTTTACTTTTAGTACTAACAGTTATTTTACTATTGCTCATATAAAGTTATTATTTTGTTTATAATATCTTCTTTCTCTAAACCATCACATGAAATTTTATGATTGGCTAATTTATATATTTTTCTCCTTTTTTCATATAATTCCTCTAATTTTCTTAGGTTATTTTTTACATTTAATAAAGGCCTTTTAATATTTCTTTTCATTCGTTTATTTAAAGTTTTTATATTTACATCTAACCAAATTGATATGGCATTTTTTAGAATGCTTTCACGCAAAACTGAGTTCATGAATGCTCCGCCTCCCAAAGCAATGACACAGTGTTCATTTTGTAGAGATTTCAATACTTCTTTTTCTTCTTCATTTCTAAAAAATTTTTCACCTTTCTTTTTAAAAATTTCAGCAACAGTCATTGAATTTTGCATTTCAATAACTTCATCTGTGTCGATAAATTCTATTTTTTGTTTATTTGCCACAATTTTACCAAGCGTTGATTTGCCTACACCCATCATTCCCAATAAAACAAGGTTCTTTTTTACCATTACTTTGAAAATTTTAAATTTGATTTTTCACAATTATGTCTTAATTGTTGAGTTTAAATATAAATTATAAATTATGCAACTTAGATTAAGACCAAGAGGTAGAAGTGCCTTTCCGGCAAGCAAACATATAGTTAAACTTGTTATATTTTTATTGATTTTCTTTTTAGCAATATTTTTGCTTGATAAAATAGACATGCCAAAACCTACAAAATATATTAAGCAGGAAATAAGCAATGATAAGCTTATCACAGTTAAATAAATTAATTCAAATCGTTATTTTTTTTTTCCCTAGTAGTTTTTAATTCATCATTAGCCACAACTGCTGAAGATATATGGAAAAAAAAGGAAAGTAATGGTCAGGATGATAAACCAAACGATTTAGAAGAAGAGATAATAATTAAAAGCCCAATTTTAACAGATGAGGTTGATCAGATAAAAATAAAAATTAGCGAAAAAACTATTGAAAAGTCCAAAGAAAATATTGTTGGTATTTTTGATCCAGAAGAAAACAACTTTACTTTAGATTTGTGGTCTTATTCAGATGGTCTTGATGTTAAACAGATATTAAAAAGGATAGATAAAATTAAATTATCAAAATCATCAGAAGATTTGCTTTTTAAAGTTTTATTTACAAATGCCTATCCACCCAAAACTAATTTAAGTTCCGATGAATTTGTAAAAATTAAAGTAGACTGGCTTATTAAAAATAGAAGATTAAAAGATTTAGAAAATCTTTTAAAAAATAACCAAGAGGTAGGAAAACATCCAAACGCGATAAAATTTTTAATAGATGAATATCTTTCATCAGCTAATATTAAATCAGCTTGCGAAAAAACTAATTTCATTAGTAGAGAAATTCAAAATAATTATTTAGATAAATTCACAATTTATTGTTTAATAAATAATGACAGAAAAGAAGAAGCGCAATTAATTTTTGATTTAGCAAAAGAGCGTGGTTTTAAAGATAAATTTTTTGAAAACAAAGTTAATTTTCTTTTAGGAGTAATAGAAAAAAGTGACAATAAAATTTTAGACAATAATCTTTTAAACTTTTATTTATCACATATCACCAGCAATAAATTTGAATATTTGCCAAACGATAAAACCGATAAGCATATTTGGAAATATCTTTCATCAGCAAATTTAATAAAAACTGATGATCTTGAAAGTGAAGAAATTATATTAACCTATGAAAAAGCAGCAGCAAATAATTCTTTTGAAAAGCAAGAAATTTTTAAAATTTACCTAAAATTAAATTTTAATTTTAACCAGTTAAAAAACGCTAAAGAAATTTATAAAAATTTACCAAATTATAAATCAAGAGCATTAATTTACCAAAGTATGATGCTAAGCAATGCTAATGAACAAAAGATTGAACTAGCTTTGTTATTAAAAAATTTATTTGAGAAAGATAAAATTTATAAAGTTTACGAAGAAGAGTTTTTAAATGTTTTGAAGTCAATTGACACTAACAAAATTTCTAGTACTTATGCTGAATTAATAGACCGCAATTTAGAAGAAAGTTTAAAAAGTCTAAAAAAAATTAAATTTAATAATGATATAATTCATAGATCAAAAGTAATAAAACATTTTATAGATAATAACGATAAAAACAGCAGAACCGAAAAAGATTTTAAATCGGTCTATAAAAAGATAAAAAGGAATAAAAAATATTTTATTTCTATAAAGGATATCGTAGTTTTAGAATCTCTTGAATATGATGGTGTTGTTTTACCTAAAGATCTAAATTTTGGCCAACTATCATCAGATTTGACTGTACCAAAGAATTTAGAGGATCTTGCCAAAAAACAACAAACAGGATTGGTCGTTTTAAAAATTGTGGAGATAATAGGTGAGGACCGCATTGAGGATTTAGACCCAGAAACAATATATTTTTTAAATAGAATTTTAAATCAATTAGATTTAAAAAAAATAAGAAATAATATTCTGAGCGAGGCTTTACCCCAAAGAATATAACACTTAATTATCTTGTAAATTTCAACTACTTGACTGTAATATTCCGATAATTTATTCATAATATTATGGCTATAAAAGAAATCTTAGTTGAACCAAATAAAATTTTAAGACAAAAATCCTTAAAGGTAGACAAAGTAGATGAGGATTTACAAAAATTAATGGACGATATGTTAGAAACAATGTATGCAGCGCCAGGCATAGGGTTGGCGGCTATACAAGTCGGTGTTCCAAAAAGAGTAATTGTACTTGATTTATCTTCTAGGGATGAAAAAAAAGCTCCCATGTATTTTGTTAATCCAGAAATAGTAAATAAGTCAGAAATCAATTCTACATATGAAGAAGGGTGTCTTTCTGTTCCTGGGCAATTCGCAGAGATTGATCGACCAGAAAAATGTCACATAAAATATTTAGACTACTACGGCCAACCTAAAGAAATTCAAGCAGAAGGGATGCTAGCTACTTGCATACAGCATGAGATGGATCATCTCGAAGGAGTATTGTTTATAGATTATTTATCTAAACTAAAAAAAACAATGATAGTAAAAAAACTTTCAAAGCAAAAGAAAGCACTAGAAAGAATTGTAGTTTAAATTCAATAATAAATTAATGCCACTCAAAATTGTTTTTATGGGAACTCCAGAGTTCTCACTGCCAACACTTCAAGCTCTAATCAAAAATAAATTAAATATCCTTGCGGTATATACCCAAGCGCCCAAAAAATCGAAAAGAGGGCAAAAAATTAATTCTTCACCTGTAGAAGAATTTGCAAAAAAAAATAAAATAAATTTTAAAAATCCAATTAACTTAAAAAGCGAGGAAGAATTAAAAAATTTTGAGGAACTGTCGCCGGACATAGTTGTTGTGGTTGCTTACGGACAAATTATTCCTAAAAACTTTTTAAATAAGGCAAAGTTCGGATTTATAAACCTTCACGCATCTTTACTTCCAAAATGGAGAGGAGCAGCGCCAATCCAACGAGCAATAATTAATTGTGACAGAACAATAGGACTAAGCATTATGAAAATTGATGAGGAACTGGATAGTGGACCAATTTTATTTTCAAAGGAATTCGAGTTAGATAAAAATGCAACCCATGGTGAAATTGAAAAAAAACTTTCCTTAGAAGGAGCAGATTTATTAATTCAAAGTTTAAAATCTATAGAAAAGGGAAATTCAAAATTTGTAGACCAGGATAATTCCAAAGCTACTTATGCAAAAAAAATAGATAAAAATGAAACAAAGATTAATTGGAATAAAGATGCTAATAAAGTTCTAGCACACATCCATGGTTTGAGTCCAAATCCTGGAGCCTGGTTTGAATTTGATCAAGAAAGGTATAAAGTTTTTAAAGCAAAAACATCCGTGGAAAATGGTAAACCTGGTTGTGTCCTTAATGATAATTTAACAATTGGATGCGAAACAGGAGCTATTCAAATTTTGGAATTACAACGACAGGGAAAAAATAAACAAACTACTAAAGAATTTTTATTAGGTAAAAAAATTAATAAAGGAGTGACTTTAGTCTAATGCAAAGATATAAGATTAAAATAGAATATGAAGGCACTCCATTTGTGGGTTGGCAATTCCAAAAAAATGGACAATCCGTGCAGGAAGTATTACAAAAAGCAATATTTAATTTTTCAAAAGAAAATGTAACTGTTACAGGTGCCGGAAGAACAGACTCGGGAGTCCATGCTTTAGCACAAGTAGCTCATTTTGATTTAAAAAAAAAAATACAAAAAAAGAATCTTTTATCTGCTATTAACCAAAATATTTCTAATAAATCTGTAACAGTTTTAAAAATAAATAGAGTAAATAAAAACTTTCATTCTAGGTATGATGCTCGAAAAAGAACTTATTTATATTTGATTATTAACAGGCAATCACCTCTAGCACTTCAAAAAAATAAGGCATGGCACATAAAAAAAAAACTAGATATAAAAGTTATGAAAAAAGGAGCAAAATTGCTACTGGGAACACACGATTTTTCAACTTATAGAGCAGCATCTTGTGGAGCTAAATCTCCAATTAAAACTATGGAAAAAATTTTAATAAAAAAAAACAAAGATAAAATTTCTTTACAATTTACCTCTAGATCATTTTTACAACAGCAAGTTAGATCTATGGTTGGTTGTATTAAATATTTGGGAGAAGGAAAGTGGAATATTGAAGCATTTCAAAAAGTATTTAAATCGAAAAAACGTTCCAAATGTGCACCTCCCGCTCCTGCTTGTGGACTTTATTTAAAAAATATTTTTTATTGAAATTCCATTAAGGATTTTACATGGAAATTAACGCTTTCTCTAAGAGCGTTTAGATCGTATCCACCCTCTAAAATAGATACTACTTTTCCTCCGCAAAGTTCTTTCGCAAGTGTTAATATTCTTTTTGTTAAAGTATAATAGTCTTTTGATTCTAGGTTGATTTGAGCAAGTGGATCGTCTTTATGAGCATCAAATCCTGCAGACAATAAAATAAATTCAGGTTTAAATGTTTTAAGTTTTTTAAAAATACTTTCGTAGGCATTTAAAAATTCATGTGGTTGAGTTCCAGCATTGAGAGGAACATTTAACACATTATCTTTATTGCCTTTTTCATTTGCAGCTCCAGAACCAGGATAATAAGGGTATTGATGAGATGAAACGTATAAAACTTTTTCGTTATCATAAAATATATCTTGTGTTCCGTTACCATGGTGTACATCAAAATCAATAATAGCCACTTTATTTAATTTGTATTTTTCCAATAAATAATAAGCTCCAACCGCTATGTTATTATAGACGCAAAATCCCATCGCTTTTTGTTTTTCTGCATGATGTCCAGGAGGTCTTACGGCGCAAAAAGCATTATTGAAATCCTTTTTCATTACACCATCAATAGCCGTTAAAATTGAACCGACAGCGTCTTTCGTTGCATCCTTACTTCCGGGTGACACAATAGTATCTCCGTCTAAAAAATTTAAACCCTGTTTAGGAAAGGACTCAGTTACACTATTTAGATAATCTTTATCGTGGGCAAACTCTAAATATTTAAGATCGAATTTTACTGGCTTTTTCCAAATTAAATTTTTTGAATTTACTTTTTTTAAGTGATCTATAACTACAGTTACACGGTCCGCTCTTTCAGGATGCCCTTGTCCTGTATCATGCTGCAAGTAAGTATTAGTTGTTATAATTCCTGTTTTCATTAAAAATAATTTTCTAAAATATTTACGTATATTTTAGTCAATTTTTTAAGATCTGAAATAGGTACAGATTCATCAATTTTATGCATGGTTTTTCCGACCAAACCAAATTCTAAACAAGGTGCAATTTTTCTAATAAATCTTGCGTCAGATGTTCCTCCCGTTGTAGATAATTTTGGTTTAATTCTAGTAACTTTTTTAATCGTATTTTGAATCATGTAG
>MDSW01165603.1_pt1 | contig 21216 bp, 20 predicted proteins | sample 811171 | NCBI WGS metagenome assembly MDSW01 (sample SAMN05326641, study PRJNA326480) | marine metagenome | isolation source: seawater | place: Atlantic Ocean: North West | collected 2012 | reverse complement strand
GACTTTGACCTGCGCCTGATCGAGTATCTGGCCGATACCTTTAAAAAGGATTCCGGTATCGATCTGCACAACGACCCGCTGGCCCTGCAGCGGTTGAAGGAAGCCGCGGAGAAGGCCAAGATCGAGCTGTCCTCCAGTCAGCAGACTGAGGTAAACCTGCCTTACATCACCGCCGATTCTTCCGGCCCGAAACACTTGAACATCAAGTTGACCCGGGCCAAGCTGGAATCCCTGGTGGAAAAAATGGTGGAGGATTCTCTCAAGCCCTGCGAAACCGCGTTGAAGGATGCCGGCGTCAAGGCCGCCGATATCGATGAAGTGATCCTGGTGGGTGGTCAGACCCGGATGCCCCTGGTGCAGCAGAAGGTGAAGGACTTCTTCGGCCGGGATCCCCGTAAAGACGTGAACCCGGATGAAGCCGTGGCCGTTGGCGCTTCCATTCAGGCGGCGGTACTGGCCGGTGATGTGAAAGACGTATTGCTGCTGGACGTAACCCCGCTGACCCTGGGTATCGAAACCATGGGCGGTGTGATGACGCCCCTGATCGAGAAGAATACGACGATTCCCACCAAAAAGTCGCAGATCTTCTCCACCGCGGACGACAACCAGACAGCGGTAACCGTGCATGTGTGCCAGGGTGAGCGCAAGCAGGCGTCCCAGAACAAATCCCTGGGCCGTTTCGACCTGGCGGACATTCCGCCGGCGCCGCGGGGCATGCCGCAGATCGAGGTGACGTTCGACATCGACGCCAACGGTATTCTGAACGTGAGCGCGAAAGACAAGGCCACCGGTAAAGAGCAGTCCATCGTGATCAAGGCCTCCTCCGGTCTCAGCGACGATGAGATCGAACAAATGGTGCGGGATGCGGAATCCCACGCCGAGGAAGACCGCAAGTTCGAGGAGCTGGTATCGGCCCGTAACCAGGCGGATGGTTTGATTCACGCCACCCGCAAGACCATGGAAGAGGCCGGCGATAAAGTACAGGAAGACGAGAAGACCGCCATCGAAGGCGCTATTTCCGCACTGGAAGAAGCGCTCAAAGGTGACGACAAGGATGAGATCGAAGCCAAGACCAAGGCCTTGACTGAAGCCTCTTCCGGCCTGGCCCAGCGGCTCTATTCCGAGCAGCAGGCTGCCGGGGGCGCCGAGGCCACGGATGCTGGCGCCAGCGCGGAATCCGGTACTTCCGATGACGCGGTGGATGCCGAGTTCGAAGAAGTGGATGAGAACAAGAAGTGAGAGTGAGCGGCGCGCCGGTCGCGCCGCCCTTACACTTGCCCATCGGCGTCAACGGGTCGCGGAGCTTAGTCTCCGCGCTCGTGTGTCAGGCGCCATAAATTGAACAACATTGGTCTGAACCCATGTCGAAGAGAGATTATTACGAAGTACTCGGGGTAAGCCGAAGCGCCAGCGCGCAGGACATTAAAAAAGCCTACCGCAAACTGGCCATGAAATATCACCCTGACCGTAACCCGGACGACACAGAGGCGGAAGCCAAGTTCAAGGAAGCCAGTGAGGCCTACGAGGTGCTCTCCGACGAGCAGAAGAAGGCGGCCTACGATCAGTACGGCCACGCCGGTGTGGACCCCAACATGGGTGGGGGTGGCTTCCACTCCGCGGCCGGCGGCGCCAGCTTCAGCGACATCTTCGGGGACGTGTTCGGGGATATATTCGGCGCCGGTGGCCGAGGCGGAACCCGGGCCAACCGGGGCTCTGACCTGCGTTATACCCTGGAGCTTGACCTGGAAGAAGCCGTTCGCGGTACCAGCGTGGAAATCCGGGTGCCCACCATGGTGCAGTGTGAAACCTGCGACGGCTCCGGGGCCAAGAAAGGCAGCAGTCCGGTCACCTGCAGCACCTGCGGCGGTATTGGTCAGGTGCGCATGCAGCAGGGCTTTTTCTCGGTTCAGCAAACCTGTCCCGCCTGTCGCGGTCAGGGCAAAATCATCAAGGATCCCTGTCCCGACTGTCATGGCCAGGGCCGCAAGGAAAAGCGCAAGACTCTGTCAGTTAAAATCCCCCCCGGTGTGGATACTGGCGACCGCATCCGCCTGGCCGGTGAAGGCGAGGCGGGCCTGAACGGTGGACCAACCGGGGATCTGTACGTGCAGGTGGCGGTGCGGGAGCATCCGCTGTTCCGCCGGGAAGGCAAGGATCTGTATTCCGAGGTGCCCATCAGTTTTGTGGACGCGGCCCTGGGGGGAGAGCTGGAAGTGCCCACCCTGGATGGCCGGGTGAAACTGAAGATCCCGGCGGAAACCCAGACCGGCAAACTGTTCCGTTTGCGGGGTAAGGGTGTGACCCCGGTACGGGGTGGCAATCCGGGGGATTTGTTGTGCCGGGTGATTATTGAAACGCCGGTAAATCTGGGAAAGGAACAGAAAGAATTGCTCAAACAGTTCCAGGAAAGCCTGGAGAAGGAAGGCCATCGGCAGTCGCCCAAGAAGAGTGGCTGGTTCGATGGGGTGAAGTCGTTTTTTGACGATATGCTGTAACGCGGCTCCGATCTCGACTTAGTGACTGTTAATAGCTGTTAGAGATTACTTTTAGCAAAGAGAATTGGGCCTGTAAGTGTTTATGTGCTTCATCTGAAGGGTTGTGTGATTGAGGCTGCTGGGGCCGGTTCGAGGTTGGCTGAGTAGAGCGGGAAATGGCAGGACAGAGATCGAAGCTTTGAATCCGGTTCAGGCGCGTCCGGAAGGGCTTTCGGGACACGCTACAAGCACATCCCTGTGCGCTCGACAGCGGCCGTCCATGGCCGCTGACGGTCCCGAAAACCCTTCCGGACGCGCCTGAACCTGCCACCCAGTGTTATTCAGCAGCAGGGCTCCGTAACTGCACTTTCAGAAGCACTCCGCTGGAAGCAACGCAGTGGCGCAAGAGCGGGAAGATACCCGTTTCAGAGCTCTCAACCGCAGGGATGCGGTTGTGAAGCCCCCAGGGATGGGTTCACGGCGGGTTCTGAAACGGGGATCTTTCCGCTCTGGAGCGGGCTATCCAATAGGCACCATCCAAATCTTCGGAAATAATCCGAACTGTTATTCGTAAAGTGTAAAAGTATAAAGGAAGCTAGTGTGAGCAATTCCGACGTACGAGTCGCCGTTATCGGCGCCGCGGGCCGCATGGGGCGGGCCCTGATCCAGGCAGTCACCGAAGGCGAAGGGGTGACCCTGGCCGCCGCCATTGATCGCCCGGGCAATTCCCTGATCGGTGCCGACGCCGGTGAGCTGGCCGGTATCGGCAATTTGGGTGTGGTGGTGGCAGACGGCCTGGAAGCCATCAAAGATGACTTCGATGTACTGATCGACTTCACTGCGCCGGAGGCCACCGTGGCTAATGCCCAGTTCTGTGCCCGCCACGGCAAGCAAATGGCCATCGGTACCACCGGGCTCACTGAAGCGCAAAAGACTCAATTGCAGGAAGCCGCCAGGGATACCGCCATTATGTTTGCCCCCAACATGAGTATGGGGGTGAACCTGTGTTTCAAACTGCTGGAACTGGCAGCCCGGGTGCTGGGTGATGAGGTGGATATCGAAGTGGTGGAAGCCCACCACCGCCACAAAGTGGATGCACCGTCCGGTACCGCCCTGCGCATGGGCGAAGTGGTGGCGGAAACCCTGGGCCGGGATTTGCAGCAGGTGGCGGTGTACGGTCGCGAGGGTCAGGAAGGCCCCAGGGATCGCAATACCATTGGTTTCGCCACCGTACGCGCTGGCGATATTGTGGGCGAGCATACAGTGATGTTTGCCGCCGATGGGGAGCGGGTGGAGATCACCCATAAAGCCACCAGCCGCATGAATTTCGCCCGGGGCGCAGTACGGGCTTGTCGCTGGCTGCGGGATAAACAGCCCGGTCTCTATGATATGCAGGACGTGCTGGGGCTGCGCTGATAAAGCCGTAGACGCCCGGGTCCGGTTTCGCTAGAATGGTTTCCGATCAGGGCTCGGGCGGCCCGATCCATCTGCCCCGAATTCACCTTTAACAATCCGACATGGCTTTGCAGAACCCTGCCAAGCCCGTCATTGTTCGGCCTGTTGTCAGGTGATGTGCGGGATGCGGCCCGAAACCGGATCAGGCCGGAGGCTGAAGAACACGAAGCGGGATAGATTGCAGCAATCTGTTCCGCTTTTTTGCGGCCGGCACCGATCAACGTAACAGCGCGTTGCGCCCGAACTGACCAGCAATGGAGGTTGGCTTGACTAAACCAGCCATTTTGGCCCTTGAAGACGGCACCCTGTTCCGGGGTGTATCCATTGGAGCCGACGGGCAATCCGTAGGCGAAGTCGTTTTTTATACCGCCATGACCGGCTACCAGGAGATTCTCACCGATCCCTCCTATGCCCGGCAGATGGTGACTCTCACCTATCCCCATATCGGCAGCACCGGCGTCAATGACGAGGATGAAGAGTCGCGGCAGATATGGGCCGCCGGACTGATTATCCGTGACCTGCCGCTGCTGGCCTCCAACTGGCGCATGCAAAAAAGCCTGGATCAGTATCTGCAGGAAAATGGGGTGGTGGGCATCGCCGATATCGATACCCGGCGCCTGACCCGAATCTTGCGGGATAAAGGCGCCCAGAGCGGTTGCATCATGGCCGGCGACAATCTCAATGAAGCCGATGCGGTGGCTGCCGCCAAAGCCTTCCCGGGGTTGAAAGGAGCGGATCTGGCTAAAGAAGTCAGTGTAAAAGAGCCCTACCAGTGGGGCGAGGGCACCTGGCAGTGGGGGCAGGGTCATACCCGGCCGGATGGCGCCCGCTTCAAAGTGGTGGCCTACGATTACGGCGTGAAGCGTAACATCCTGCGAATGCTGGTGGATCGTGGTTGCGACATCACGGTGGTGCCGGCACAGACCCCCGCCAGCGAAGTGCTGGCCATGCAGCCGGACGGGGTGTTCCTCTCCAATGGCCCCGGCGATCCGGAACCCTGTGACTATGCCATCACGGCGATTCAGGAAATCGTGAAAACCGATACGCCGGTGTTCGGTATTTGCCTGGGGCATCAGTTACTGGCTCTGGCCAGCGGTGCCAGAACGGTGAAAATGAAGTTTGGCCATCACGGCGCCAACCACCCGGTGAAGAATCTGGATGACGGCACGGTCATGATTACCAGTCAGAACCATGGCTTCGCGGCTGATGAAGAGACCCTGCCATCCAACCTGCGGGCCACCCACCGCTCACTGTTTGATGGATCGCTGCAGGGAATTCACCGTACCGATTGTCCGGCCTTCAGTTTTCAGGGGCATCCGGAAGCCAGCCCGGGTCCACACGATGTGGCACCCCTGTTCGATCATTTTATCGATCTGATGCAAGCCCGGACCCAGTAGCCCAAATCAACGCCAACGGTAGGATGCAATGCCAAAACGTACCGATATACAAAGTATTTTGATTCTGGGTGCCGGCCCCATCGTCATCGGCCAGGCCTGCGAATTTGATTACTCCGGCGCCCAGGCCTGCAAGGCTCTGCGGGAAGAGGGCTACCGGGTGATTCTGGTGAACTCCAACCCGGCCACCATTATGACCGATCCGGTAATGGCGGACGCCACCTATATCGAACCGGTGGAATGGCGCACCGTGGCCAAGGTCATTGAAGAGGAACGCCCGGACGCACTGCTGCCCACCATGGGCGGGCAGACCGCACTGAATTGTGCCCTGGACCTGGCCAAGTACGGTGTGCTGGAGCAGTTCGGGGTGGAGCTGATTGGCGCCACCCAGGACGCCATTGATAAAGCGGAAGACCGCGAGCGTTTCGACAAAGCCATGAAAGCCATCGGCCTGGAAACCCCCCGGGCGCACATGGCCCACAGCATGGAGCAGGCGCTGCAGGTGCTGGATATGGTGGGTTTCCCCTGCATCATCCGGCCCTCGTTCACCATGGGCGGTTCCGGTGGTGGCATTGCCTACAATCGTGAGGAGTTCGAGGAGATCTGCAAACGGGGGCTGGATCTTTCCCCCACCAATGAGTTGTTGATCGACGAATCCCTCATTGGCTGGAAAGAATATGAAATGGAGGTGGTGCGGGACAAGAACGACAACTGCATCATCGTCTGTGCCATCGAAAACTTTGATCCCATGGGTGTGCACACCGGCGATTCCATTACCGTGGCGCCGGCCCAGACGCTCACCGACAAGGAATACCAGATTCTGCGGGATGCCTCCCTGGCGGTGTTGCGGGAAATCGGCGTGGAGACCGGCGGTTCCAACGTACAGTTCGGGATGTGCCCGGAGACCGGCCGGGTGGTGGTGATTGAGATGAACCCCCGGGTGTCTCGCTCCTCGGCGCTGGCCTCCAAGGCCACTGGCTTTCCCATTGCCAAGGTGGCGGCCAAACTGGCGGTGGGTTATACCCTGGATGAGCTGCAGAACGAAATTACCGGCGGCCTGACTCCCGCGTCCTTTGAGCCGTCCATCGATTATGTGGTCACCAAGATCCCCCGTTTCAATTTCGAAAAGTTCGTCAAGTCAGCGCCTACTCTCACCACGCAGATGAAATCCGTGGGTGAGGTAATGGCCATTGGCCGGACTTTTCAGGAGTCCATGCAGAAAGCCCTGCGCGGCCTGGAGGTGGACTCCGATGGCTTCGATCCCTATCTGGATCTGGAAGAGGATGACGCCGAAGACCAGTTGCGCAATCTGCTGAAGAATCCGGGCCCGGATCGTATCTGGGTGCTGGGGGATGCATTCCGCTTTGGCATGAGCGTACAACAGGTCTATCAACTCACCGGTATCGACCCCTGGTATCTGGTGCAGATCGAAGACATCGTCAACGACGAAAAAGCATTACAGACCGCCGCCATTGATGACCTGAACCGGGATCGCCTGTGGCGGTTAAAGCGCAAAGGGTTTTCCGATGCCCGCCTGGCTAAACTGCTGGGCGTGGCGGAGAAACAGGTACGTGAACAACGTGTTGAGATGGGCGTCAAGCCCGCCTACAAGCGCGTTGATACCTGTGCCGCGGAGTTCGCGACCACCACTGCCTATATGTACTCAACCTACGAGGAAGAGTGCGAAGCACAGCCCAGCGACCGTGACAAAATCATGGTGCTGGGTGGTGGTCCCAACCGTATCGGCCAGGGTATTGAGTTTGATTATTGCTGTGTGCACGCGGCCCTGGCCATGCGCGAGGACGGCTATGAAACCATCATGGTGAATTGTAATCCGGAAACGGTGTCCACGGATTACGACACCTCCGACCGCCTCTATTTTGAGCCGGTGACCCTGGAGGATGTGCTGGCCATTGTGGATCTGGAAAAGCCCAAGGGCGTCATCGTCCAGTTTGGCGGCCAGACCCCCTTGAAGCTGGCCCGGGATCTGGAGGCCGCCGGGGTACCCATTATCGGCACCACCCCGGATGCTATCGACCGGGCGGAAGACCGTGAACGGTTCCAGAAAATGATTGAGCGGTTGGGGTTGCGGCAGCCGCCCAACCGCACCGCCCGCAGCATGGACGAGGCGGTGGGTTTTGCCGCACAGATCGGCTATCCCCTGGTGGTGCGCCCGTCCTACGTATTGGGTGGCCGGGCCATGGAAATCGTGTATAAAGAGTCCGAGCTGCGACGTTATATGAACGAGGCGGTGAGTGTGTCCAACGATGCTCCGGTGCTGCTGGACCGGTTCCTGGATGATGCCATCGAAGTGGACATGGACGCGGTATCCGATGGCAAACAGGTGGTGATCGGCGGGCTGATGCAACATATTGAGCAGGCCGGGGTGCACTCCGGTGATTCCGCCTGTTCTCTGCCACCGTACACCTTGAGTCAGGTGGTACAGGATGATATGCGGGAGCAGTCCCGCAAGATGGCTCTGGAGCTGGGCGTGGTGGGCCTGATGAACGTCCAGTTCGCGGTCAAGAATGAAGACGTGTATGTCATCGAGGTGAATCCCCGGGCGTCCCGTACCGTGCCTTTTGTCTCCAAGTGTATCGGCGTGTCCCTGGCCCAGGTGGCGGCCCGCTGCATGGCGGGTACGTCCCTGCAACAGCAGGGGTTCACCAATGAAATTGTGCCCCGGCAGTATTTTGTTAAGGAGGCGGTGTTCCCCTTTGTGAAATTCCAGGGGGTGGACCCCATTCTGGGGCCGGAGATGAAATCCACCGGCGAAGTGATGGGTATCGGCCGCAAATTCGGCGAGGCCTTCGGCAAGGCGTCACTGGGCGCCGGGGAAAAGCTGCCCACCAGCGGCACGGTGTTTATCAGTGTGCGCGAGGGGGACAAGCCCGCCGCCGCTCAGGTGGCGCAAAAGCTGACGAACCTTGGCTTCAAGCTGATTGCCACCGCCGGCACGGCGCGTATCATCGAGCAGGCCGGCCTGGTGGTGAAATCCATTAACAAAGTGAAAGAAGGGCGCCCCCACATTGTGGACGCCATCAAGAATGGTGAAGTGGACCTGATCATCAATACCACCCAGGGTACCAAGGCGGTGGAGGATTCTTATCTAATTCGCCGCGAAGCCCTGCAAAACAAGGTGGCCTATACCACCACCATCGCCGGCGCCGAGGCTATTTGCGCGGCGTTACTGGCGGATGTGGAGATTCAGGTACGGCGTCTTCAGGATCTGCACGCGGAGTTATTATCATGAACCGATTTCCCATGACTGTTCAGGGCGCGGAGAAACTGCGGGAAGAGCTGGACCGCCTGAAGAAAGTGGAGCGGCCGCGGATTGTGGCGGCCATCGCCGAAGCCCGGGAACACGGGGACCTGAAAGAAAACGCCGAGTACCATGCCGCCCGTGAGGAGCAGGGTTTTGTGGAAGGCCGCATCATGGAGATCGAGGGCAAGCTGGGTAATGCCCAGATCATCGATATCTCCAAGATCGCCTACACCGGCAAGGTGATCTTCGGGACCACCGTGGACTTGTACGACATCGTCAAGGATGAAGAAAAAACCTACCAGATCGTGGGTGACGATGAGGCGGATATCAAGCAGGGCAAATTATCGGTGAACTCTCCTATTGCCCGCGGCCTGATCGGCAAAAGCGAAGGCGATGAAGTGGCGGTGGACACTCCCGGTGGCACCGTCGAGTATGAAATTCTGAAAGTCCGCCATATCTGATCTCCGGCCCTGCCATGGAAAAAATTCCCCTGCGGGAGGGGGAGCCGGCGCCGCCCCCGCCTGTATCCACCGCCTTTTTGCGGGACGCTCTGGAAATTCTGCTGTTAGGTTCGTTGTGGCTGTTTGCGCTGGTGTGGCTGCCTTTTTATCAGCAGGCCGATGGTCCGGCTCCGGGGTTACTGCAACTGCAGCACGGCGTCAGTGGCGCCCTGGCTTTGGTGCTGGGGCTGGTGGGCGGTCTTAGCCCCGGCTCGCAGCGACCCCGCCCCGCAGCCCTGGGGGTACTGGCCGGTATTGCAGTGCTGGCGGTGTCACTGGCGTTTTCTCTGCTGCCGTTTGCCCCCGGGTTGACCGCCACCGTGCAGGCGCTGCTGGGGCTGGCCTATTTTATTCTGGTGCGCCTGCGCTGAAAAAAAGCGCCGCCATCAGGCGGCGCAAAGCAGGTATCGGTCGAGAGGTTATTCTGTTCAGCCCGTAGCGTCAGGCTCAGTAGCGCTCGCGCTGCTTGTGACCTTTGCCCATTTCCTCGTGGCGCTGCATACGCTTTTCCCGCATCGCGGCAAACTTTTTCTGTTGCTCTTCCGTCAGTACTTTATTGATTTCCGCGTGGGTGGCCGCGCGCAGTTCCTGCATCTGTTGGTGAATGGCTTCCATCTGCGGCTTCTTGCTCTCGTAGATGGCCTGAATCTGTTGCTTTTGCTCTTCATTGAGGTCCAGTTTGCGCTCCATATGCTGGAGCATGCGGCTGCCGTCTCCCGGGGGCATGGCCCAGGCGGGCAGTGCCATCAGGCCGGCGAAAACAATCACGATAAGTTGCTTCATTGGGGGTCTCCTTGCGTTGAATTCCTGTGCAGTATGAGCGGACTTCATGCAGGAAATTTGCAGTCAATGTGCAAATATTATGGAAAGTCGAATTTGTAGCCCACACCGTAGACGGAGTGTACCACCTCCTGATCCGGACTGATCTGCGCCAGCTTGCGTCGCAGTTTGGTGATGTGGGAGTCGATAGTGCGATCGGCAACCACCCGCTGGTCAGGGTAAATCCGGTCCATCAACTGATCCCGGCTGAATACCCGGCGAGGCTCGCTGCTTAGCGTATGCAGCAGGCGAAATTCCACCGCGGTGAGCTCCAGGGGTTGCCCCAGCAGGCGGGCGCTCAGGGTGGTGGGGTCCATTTCCAGGCCCTCACTGACGCTCTGAGGGCTCTGACAGCGCCGCAGCACCGCCTTGATCCGGGCCACCACTTCCCGGGGGCTGTAGGGTTTGCAGATATAATCGTCCGCCCCCAGCTCCAGGCCCAGCAGGCGATCGATTTCCTCCACCCGGGCGGTGAGCATGATGATGGTAATCTGACTGGTTTGCCGCAGCTCCCGGCACAGGGTCAGGCCATCCTTATTGGGCAACATCAGATCCAGCAGAATCAGGTCCGGCTGAAACTCGCCACAGGCAGCCGCCACCCGGGCGCCGTCGGTTTCGATCCGGGTGCTGAAGTCATGGTGGTGCAGATAGTCCGCCAGCACCCCGGCCAGCGCCAGCTCGTCTTCCACAATCAGTATGCGCATCAGATCACCTGCAGTGGCAAAGTGATGGTAATAGACAGACCCCCCAGCGGGCTGGCCCCGGCGCTGATCTCACCGCCGTGGGCCGCCACGATGCTGCGGCACAGGTTCAGGCCCAGGCCGGCGCCCCCTTGATCCCGATTACGGGACCCCTCCACCCGGAAGAATCGATCGAACAGGTGCGGTAAATGCTGTGGCGCGACCCCGGGGGCACTGTCCAGGATCTCCAGTTTGAACCGATTATTTTCTACCCGGGCCTGAACCCGGATGATACCCGGCGCCGAGGTGTAGCGCAGGCTGTTTTCCAGCAGATTGCCCAGCAGTTGATGCAGCCGCTCGGCGTCCACCAGCAGGGTCAGGTCCGGTGCCAGGGTAATGGCGGTTTCCAGGCTCAGCCCGGCCCGGTGCAGGCGGGGGGCAAACTCCGCCAGGGCCTGTTCCAGCAGCGGCCTTATGGTTTGATGGCGTTTGCGATACTGCAGGGCCCCGGCGTCCGCCAGGGACAGCTGGTACAGGTCCTCGGTGAGTTGTTGCAGGCGCTTGGTCTGGTCCAGCAGCCGTTGCTCGGTCTGCTGATTGTATGCATGGACGCCATCCTCAATGGCTTCCAGTTGCGCCCGCAGGGTGGCCAGCGGGGTGCGCAGTTCGTGGGAAATGTCCGCCACCCATTTGCGCCGGGCCTGTTCGCTCTGCTGCAGGCTGCCGGCCAGATGATTCAGGTGCTCCGCCAGTTGCGCCAGCTCATCCCGGCCCCGGGGGGTCACCCGGGTGTCCAGGTCACCGGCGCTAAGTCGCCGCAGGCCCTGACCGAGCTGCTCCAGGCGCGCCACCAGCACCCGCGACAGGGGCCAGGCGAACAGCAGGGACAGCACCACGGCGGCCAGCGCAATCAGCATCAGCTGGCGCCCCTGCTGGCGGGCAAAGCGGGCTTCCCGTTCATTCAGTGCCCGGTGGCGGGGGCTTAGCCCCAGGTAGCCCACGGTCTTCCCGGCCACCATGATCGGCAACGGGGGGGCGGTGGGGTCCGCGGAGCGGGACGGCCCGGCTACCGGTTCACCGTTTGCGTCCAGTAGATACAACCGATGAAAAAATTCTCGGGGTGGGGGCGGGAGGGAGTCTTCTGTGTCATCCGGCGTGCCCCAGTCCGGTGGCCGCAGCGCCCGGGCCATGGCCCGTTGCCGCCGGCGCAGGGGCTCCCAGCTGCCCTGGGCCTGGTAGAACCGGCCCAGGGAATCCGCGGCCTGTTGCAGGTGCACCTGGCGCTGTGCCGCCACGAAATCACTGAAACCCCGGTGAAAGCTCCACTTTACCAACAGGGTGACGCACAGCACCAAAGCGGCGCTGAAGGCCAGAAAGGTGAGAATCAGCTTGCTGCGCAGTGACATGGACAACCGCCGGTATGGATTTCCGCAGAGTATAGCGGCGAAATGTGCAAAAACCTTGGAGCGCCCGCAACGTGGCGATGGCGAGCCCCGATCAGGCGGCTGAAACCGCCTTCAGGACGATGGGCGGATCAGGTTGGACAGTCTGGGTTTGGGCTTCCTGGCGGGGCGGTACAGCACCGCCACTTTGCCGATCACTTGAGCGGTCTCGGCACCGGTTTGCTGGCACAGGGACTCGATAATGGCGCGCCGGTCCGCCCGCTCCAGGGCATGAATGCGCACTTTGATCAGTTCATGGTCCTCCAGCGCCCGATCCAGCTCCGCCATTACGCCGGGGGAGATGCCGGACTCGGACACGGTCACCACGGGTTTGAGGTGGTGGGCCAGTTTGCGAAAGCGTTTCTTCTGATCCTGGGTCAGCGCCATGGTGTCTACCTGCGGGATTGGCTGGGCCGCGTATTGTAGGGCACAGCCGGGGGCACGGCAAAACATTCGCAGCCATTGCTGCCATCAGGCAGAATATGGGCGAATTACAGTGGCGGACATAGAGGGCATATCACTTGGCACGTTCCAAGACCAGCGGCAAATGGCTACGTGAACATTTTGACGACCCCTATGTACAACGGGCCAAAGAAGAGGGCTGGCGTTCCCGTGCGGTCTACAAGCTGTTGGAAATCAATGACAAGGATCAGCTGCTGAAACCCGGTTACACGGTGCTGGATCTGGGGGCGGCGCCGGGGGGCTGGAGCCAGCTGGCGGTGCAGCGGGTGGGGGACCCTGGCCTGGTGGTGGCCTCGGACATCCTGGCCATGGATCCCATTCCCGGGGTGGAATTCCTGCAGGGGGATTTTCACGAGCAGGCGGTATACCAACAACTGCTGGACATTATTGGCAAACGGCCGGTGGACCTTGTAATGTCAGACATGGCACCCAATATGAGTGGTATGAGTGCCGTGGATCAGCCCAGATCCATGTATCTGGCGGAGCTGGCACTGGATATGGCGCGCCGGATTTTGAAGCAAAACGGCAATTTCCTGGTCAAAGTGTTTCAGGGCGAAGGGTTGCCGGAGTTGCGCCGGGAAATGCAGCGGAGTTTCAGCAATTTACTGACCCGAAAACCGGCGGCATCCCGGCCCCGATCCAACGAAATCTACCTGCTGGGCAAGGGTTTTCGGGGTTCGTGATCCGGTTCCGGCGAAAGATGGTGTCAGCGTCTAATGTGTAGTAATGTAGTTGATTAGTCGCAGTGATGTGTCTCGTCGTCCAGTTCGTGTCGACACATGTAAAGAGAGGGTAATCCCTTGAATGATATGGCAAAAAACCTCATTTTGTGGGTTGTGATAGCGATTGTGTTGTTGTCGGTATTCAACAACTTCAGCTCCCAGTCCAGCTCGCGAACCATTCCTTATTCCCAATTCGTTGAATACGTGGAGTCCGGTCAGGTGGACAAAGTGGTCATCGACGGTTCCAACGTGTCCGGTCGCACCACCACCAATGAACGATTCGAGACCGTATTGCCGGCCATTACCGACATCGATCTGATGCCCATGCTGCTGCAGAATGACGTGGCCATCGAAGGTCGGGCGCCGGAGAAACAGAGCCTGTGGGCACAGCTTTTGGTGGCCTGTTTCCCCATCCTGCTGATTGTCGCCATCTTTATGTTCTTTATGCGCCAGATGCAGGGCGGCGGCAGCGGTCGCGGCGGCCCCATGACCTTCGGCAAAAGCCGGGCCCGTCTGCTGAGCGAGGACCAGATCAAAACCACGTTTGCCGATGTGGCGGGCTGTGATGAGGCCAAGGACGAAGTACAGGAACTGGTGGAGTTTCTGCGGGATCCGGGCAAATTCCAGCGGTTGGGTGGCAAAATTCCCCGCGGCGTATTGATGGTGGGCCCTCCGGGTACCGGTAAAACCCTGCTGGCCAAGGCCATCGCCGGCGAAGCCAAGGTGCCGTTTTTCACCATTTCCGGCTCCGATTTCGTGGAAATGTTCGTGGGCGTGGGTGCGTCCCGGGTGCGGGATATGTTTGAGCAGGCCAAAAAACAGGCCCCCTGTATCGTGTTTATCGACGAGATTGACGCCGTGGGACGTTCCCGTGGGGCCGGCCTGGGCGGCGGCCACGACGAGCGGGAGCAGACCCTGAACCAGTTGCTGGTGGAGATGGACGGCTTTGAAGCCAACGACGGTGTCATCGTGATTGCCGCCACCAACCGCCCGGATGTGCTGGACTCGGCACTGCTGCGCCCCGGCCGCTTCGACCGCCAGGTGGTGGTGTCGGCGCCGGATATCCGCGGTCGCGAGCAGATTCTTAAAGTGCATATGCGCAAAGTGCCCCTGGGCGATGATGTGGAACCCAAGGCCATCGCCCGCGGTACGCCCGGCTTTTCCGGGGCGGACCTGGCGAATCTGGTGAATGAGGCGGCGTTGTTTGCTGCCCGCGCCGGTAAGCGGGTGGTGGAGATGAACGAGTTTGAGAAGGCCAAGGACAAGATCCTCATGGGCGCCGAGCGCAAGAGCATGGTCATGTCCGAGAAGGAGAAACTCAATACCGCCTATCACGAGGCCGGCCACGCCATTGTCGGGCGTCTGGTGCCGGAGCATGACCCGGTGTACAAGGTGAGTGTGATTCCTCGCGGTCGGGCTCTGGGCGTGACCATGTACCTGCCGGAAGAGGACAAGTACAGTCAGAGCAAGCGGGCCCTGGAAAGCATGGTGTGCTCCCTGTTCGGCGGCCGCATTGCCGAGGAGATCACCCTGGGCAAGGACGGGGTGACCACCGGCGCCTCCAACGATATTCACCGGGCCACGGAAATTGCCCGTAATATGGTCACCAAGTGGGGCCTGTCGGAGAAAATGGGGCCCCTCAGCTACGAAGAGGACGAAGGTGAAGTGTTCCTGGGCCGGCAGTACAACCAGCGCAAAATGGTGTCCGGCCAGACCGCCAAAGAGATCGACGAAGAAACGCGCAAGATCATTGACGGTTGCTATAACCGGGCCAAAACCCTGCTGGAAGAAAATATGGAAAAGCTGCACATGATGGCAGAGGCCCTGATGATGTATGAAACCATTGATGCCGAACAGATCAATGACATCATGGAAGGCCGCAAGCCGCGACCGCCCAAGGGCTGGAACGATCCCAGCGACGGTCCCAGTGGCGGCAGCCCGGTGGTGGATACCGCCGGCGGCTCCGGCAAGCAGGATGAGCCGGGCACCGGCTCCATTGGTGGGCCCGCCAATACCCATTGATCATGTCATGAGAAAGTCCATTGAGACGGAAAACGGCCTCCAGTGCGGAGGCCGTTTTTTGCATTTGTCCCAACCCCAGGTCATGGGGGTATTGAACGTTACCCCGGATTCCTTCTCCGATGGTGGCCGCTTTGTGGCGCCGGACCGGGCCCTGCAACAGGCCGCACTCATGGTGGAGCAGGGGGCCGCCCTGGTGGATGTGGGGGGTGAGTCCACCCGCCCTGGAGCGGCGCCGGTGTCGGAACAGGAGGAACTGGACCGGGTGATTCCGGTGGTGGAGGCCCTGACGGCCCGACTGGATGTGATTGTTTCCGTGGATACTAGTAACCCCGTGGTGATGGCAGAGGCGGAGGCCGCCGGCGCCGGACTGATCAATGATGTTCGCGCCCTGCGTCGTCCCGGCGCCCTGGAGTTTGCCGCCGGCAGCCGGTTGCCGTTGTGTCTGATGCATATGCAGGGGGAGCCCGGCACCATGCAAAGCGATCCCCGCTATCGGGATGTGGTGACGGATGTGGGCGACTTCCTGCAATCCCGCATGGATGCCGCCCTGGCGGCGAGGGTGGGTCGCCGGCGTCTGCTGTTGGACCCCGGTTTCGGGTTTGGCAAATCCCTGCAACATAACCTGACTTTGCTGAAACATTTGGACCGGCTGCGGGATCTGGGGTGCCCCCTGCTGGTGGGCATGTCCCGTAAATCCATGATTGGGGCTATTCTGAATAAACCGGTGGCGGAGCGGCTGCACGGCAGCGTGGCGGCGGCCCTGTTGGCGGCGACGGCCGGTGCCAGTATCATTCGGGTCCATGATGTGGGGCCCACCGTGGATGCACTGAAAATGTGGCAGGCGGTGCAGGCCGCGAGTTAACCAGAATGGGGAAAATAATGAACAAACAGTATTTTGGTACCGATGGTATTCGCGGCACCGTGGGGCAGGGCGTCATCACCCCGGAGTTTATGCTCAAACTGGGCTGGGCCGCCGGCAAGGTGTTTTCCAGTGGTGAAGGCCGGCAACGGATTCTGATTGGCAAGGACACCCGCATCTCCGGCTATATGTTTGAGTCGGCCCTGGAGGCGGGGCTGTCCGCCGCCGGGGTGGATGTGATGCTGCTGGGGCCCATGCCCACCCCCGCCATTGCCTACCTCACCCGGACCTACCGGGCCGCGGCGGGTATCGTCATCAGCGCCTCCCACAACCCGTACTACGACAACGGGATCAAGTTTTTCTGCACCGAGGGTAAAAAACTGCCCGACGAGGTGGAGCTGCGGATCGAGCATTACCTGGGCCAGGTCATGGATACCGTGCATTCGGACCTGATCGGCAAAACCCGCAAACTGGAGGATGCCCGGGGCCGCTATATCGAATTCTGTAAGAGCACCTTCCCCCGCACCCTGTCCCTGCACGGTTTGCGCATTGTGGTGGACTGTGCCAATGGGGCCACCTACGCCCCGGGGCCGGCGGTATTTGAGGAGCTGGGGGCGGAGGTGATTCCCATCGGCGTCAGCCCCAATGGCCTCAATATCAATCTCGGATGCGGTTCCACTGATCCCCAGGCCCTGCAGGAAAAAGTGCGGGAGTTGCGGGCTGACCTGGGTATCGCCTTCGATGGCGACGGTGACCGGCTGCTCATGGTGGATAGCCAGGGCGAGCTGGTGGACGGTGATGAACTGCTTTACATCATCGCCCGGGGCCGGCAGCAGAGCGGTGAGCTTGACGGTGGTGTCGTGGGCACTTTAATGAGCAACTACGGACTGGAGCTGGCCCTGCAGCAGCTGGGAGTGGAGTTCGTGCGGGCCAAGGTGGGCGACCGGTACGTGATGGAGCAGCTCACCGAGCGCCGCTGGCAGCTGGGGGGTGAATCCTCCGGGCATATCGTCTGTCTGGACAAAACCACCACTGGGGATGGCATTGTGTCCGCGCTTCAGGTGCTGACGGTGATGGTGGGGCAGGACAAATCCCTGGATGAACTGCGCGCCGGCATGCGCAAAATGCCGCAAACCATGATCAATGTAAAACTGCCGGAAAAGCGGGATGTGGTGTCACTGCCCCAGGTTCAGGATGCGGTGCAATCCGTGGAGGCGCATCTGGGCAGCCGGGGCCGGGTGTTATTGCGGCCCTCCGGTACCGAACCCCTGATCCGGGTGATGGTGGAAGGGGACGATGCCGACGAGGTGGCCGGCTTGTGCCGCCAGATTGCGGCAGAAGTGGAGGCCGCCATCGGCGCCTGAGCCCCACGCTTTCTTGTATGTTGCCACCTTCTTCGCTACCATTGCGCCCTCACGCAAGAGGAGGCTCAGGGCGATGCGTACCCCCGTGGTGGCAGGTAACTGGAAGATGAATGGAACCCGCGCTTCGGTGAGCGAGTTACTGGCGGGCGTCAAGCAGGGGCAACCGCCGTCGACGGTGGAAACCGTGGTCTGCGCACCCTATCCTTATTTACCCCAGGTGGAAGCGGCTTTGGCCGGCAGTGGCATCCGCTGGGGCGCGCAAAACGTCAGTGAGCATGCGGCCGGCGCCTACACCGGTGAGGTCTCGGTGGCTATGCTGCAGGATTTCGGCTGCAGCCACGTGATTCTGGGCCACTCTGAGCGTCGCAGTCTGTTTGCTGAGCAGGATCCCGGGATTGCGGAAAAATTCGTGGCGGTCACCGCCGCCGGGCTGACGCCGATTCTCTGTGTGGGGGAGACCCTGGAACAACGGGAGGCGGGCGCCACCGGCCAGGTGGTGGAACAGCAATTGATGGCCGTGATTCAACGCGCCGGCGTGGCGGCGTTGGCGGGCGCGGTGTTGGCCTACGAGCCGGTCTGGGCCATTGGCACCGGGCGCACGGCAACGCCGGAGCAGGCCCAGGCAGTGCACGCTGCCCTGCGGGCCCGGGTGGCGCAGGAAGATGCCGCCGTGGCCGCCAAACTGCCCATACTCTACGGTGGCAGCGTGAAGGCCGATAACGCCGCCGAGCTGTTTGCCTGTGAGGATATCGACGGTGGCCTCATTGGCGGAGCGTCGCTGAAAGCGGATGATTTTTTACAGATTTGCCGGGCTGCGGCGGCATAAGCCGGCGGCTTCTGGCTCAAGTGAGACGTTGAAATGGCAATTGATTGGAATGTGATTTTATTGGTTCTGCTGGTGTGTATCGCCCTGGCAATCATCGGGCTGGTGTTGATTCAGCAGGGCAAGGGTGCGGACGCCGGAGCCTCTTTTGGCGGTGGTGCCTCGCAAACCGTGTTTGGCAGCGCTGGCTCTGGTAATTTTCTGACCAAGTCCACCTGGTTTCTGGCGGCGACGTTTTTTGTGATTTGCGTGGCGCTGGCCTACATCGCCCGCAATCAGAGCGGGGCCGGTGACATCGATTTCGCCGAACCCACCGCCACCGAGGTGACAGCCCCGCAGTCTGATGTGCCCCAGTATGAGGAAGAGGCCAGCGTCGGAGGTGACGTCCCCAGCGTTCCGGATAGCGCCGGGGAGACGAATTCAGCGCCATCGGATGTGCCGCAGGAGCCCGCGACAGCGGCCCCGGAGGACGCTGAGTCGGCGTCAGAGCAGCTGCGATAGGCGCAGCGCCCGGGTCGGAAGTTTTTGCGTAATTGGCTGGATTACCCTGCCGTAATCCGCTAAATTATGCGCCCCTGCCGAAGTGGTGAAATTGGTAGACACGCTATCTTGAGGGGGTAGTGGCCTTATGGCCGTGCCGGTTCAAGTCCGGCCTTCGGCACCAAATTAATGGAGCGCAATGGTTTCAGATGGTTGTAAATGGATAGTAAATAGCTGATTTTATGGTAAAAAGATGCGTTTATGATCCTTCTGCAACCGTTGCGCACCACACGTGGTATAAAATATTTTTGTTGGTATATTTCATGGTATGGTGTAAGTTGGTAGCTGAGATACCAACAAAACTTCCACCACCATGGCAAGATTAAAGGACCAACTCACGGCTGCAGAGGTTAAAACCTGCGCAGCCCCCACCAATAAGTCCGTCAAAATCACTGATGGTGGCGGTCTTTATTTACACGTCCATCCGAATGGCAGTAAATACTGGCGTTTGGCATATCGTTATTCCGGCAAGCAGAGAACCCACGCTATAGGTGTATATCCAGCCACTTCATTGAAAGATGCGCGCGCAGAGCGGGATCGGGTGAAGGGATTGCTAAAGCTGGGGGTAGATCCAAGCCAGGAGAAAAAGAAACTCAAGCTTGAAGGCGCACCTGATAACTTATTCCAGGATGTGGCTTTGGAATGGTGGGAAAGTCAGCGTGAACGGTGGTCGGTTAACCATGCTGATCGAGTTAAGCAGTCATTGGAGAAAGAGATATTTCCCGCCTTTGGAGCCAAGCAGGTCTCTAATATCGACCCTCAGGAAGTTTTGGCTGCGATAAGGCAAATTGAATCACGTGACGCTTTGGATGTATCCAGAAGAGTTCTGCAGCGGTGTTCTGCGGTATTTCAGTACGCGATAATCACCGGCCGGGCGAAGCATAACCCTGCCAGGGAGCTCGCCGGCGTGCTCAAAGTGCGCAAAGAGCGGCATTTGAAGTCCCTCCCAAGATCAGAGTTGCCAGCGTTCCTGCGTGAATTCAGGAAGTATGACGGGCACTTGATAACTATTTATGCATTAAGATTGCTGTTGCTCACTTTCTGTAGGCCTGGTGAAGTGCGGCATGCAAGGTGGGCTGAGTTCGATTTTGAAGCCAATGAATGGCGGATCCCTGGTAGCCGTATGAAGATGGGAACAGAACATATTGTGCCCCTATCCCGACAAGCTCTTGCCGTGCTTGAAGAGCTGAAGAAGATCACAGGGCAGTACGATCTGTTATTTCCGGGTGAGCGTTCAAGGGCTAAACCAATTTCTGAGAATACCATGACCTTTGCCTTATACCGGATGGGGTACAAGGATCGCGCCACAGCTCACGGTTTTAGGGCGACCGCTTCATCAATTCTCAATGAAGAATCCTTTCATCGTGATGCGGTTGAGCGTCAACTTGCTCACCAGGAACGAAATAAGGTCAGGGGTGCATACACCCATCATGCCCAGTATCTAGATGAGAGAAAGCGAATGATGCAGTGGTGGGCAGACTATCTGGATAGAATTGAAACGGATTAATGAACGGGGGCAAAAGTGCGCCAACACCTGAGCCCCCTAACCACAAAAACACCTGGAAGGAGGTGCAATCATGGCTACAAAGAAAGATAGCATAAATTTTAACCGAAACCCTCTAGTTGATGTTAGTTGGCAAGGAACCGTTACAAATTGCCAACAGGTGATACGTTTCGTGTCTTCTGTTAACTATATTGACTTTGGTGAAGAGGAAGCTGTTGGTTTCTTTCACGTGTTAAATACTGTAAATGATGCATTGCAATATGCATCCGAACAACAGGGGGGGCGCAGAAATGGATAAAATGGCCGCCTTGCTCCGCGAATTAACAGAAATCCAACTAAACATTCATGCGCTAACATATGAGTTGGTTGATTTGTTAGCCGACGACCCTCAGGCAGTTAATAAGTCGACAACTATCAGACATCTTGCTTCTCTGGGTGGGTTGTTGACCGATAGATGCCGAGACCAGTGCGGTTCCGATACCTACTACGAAGAATTAACAGATTGGATTTTACCTCCTGCACTCCGATCTGCAGGTTGAGAATCAAATGGCGCCCCGATGGGCGCCTTTTTTATTTGAGGCCCTTATGGTTGAAGGAATCATTTTGACTCAGGATGAAATTAGAAATATCACAGGTTTAAAGCGTTATACCGCCCAGGCCAGACAGCTGGCTCGAATGGGTATTGAGTGCAAGCAGAATGCGATCGGGGAACTCATCGTTAGCCGTGCCCACTTTGAGCAGGTAATGGGAGTTAACTCTCGCGCTAATAGAAGGTCAGAAGTGAAATTGAACCTGGATTTTTTCGATGAAAAAAAGTAAGCCGCTAAGTCATTACTCGCTTTATCTTGAAGCTGCATATTCCGGCCCAATTTGATCACCCATTCTGGTTTT
>MDSW01096806.1_pt1 | contig 21217 bp, 22 predicted proteins | sample 811171 | NCBI WGS metagenome assembly MDSW01 (sample SAMN05326641, study PRJNA326480) | marine metagenome | isolation source: seawater | place: Atlantic Ocean: North West | collected 2012 | reverse complement strand
GTTTGAGGGGGTCATCAAAGGAGGTTGAAAAATTTCAGAAGATTGCTGAAGGAAAGCCAGGTAGTCCTTGCCCTAGAAAATTTTTAGCATTAAGTAATGAATATGGAACAGAAGGGGTATGTACAGCATCTAGACTCTTTCAACACAATAAAATAAAGGAGAAAGGAATATCTGATGAGATTACTAATAAAACTTGTTTGTGTATGGGTTTAGCTGCTACTGCCGTTATTAACTATAAGGTTGATACTAGAGAAAGCAAAGGAGTATCTATTTGCCCTGGCCCTAATATGGCTTATTTTTCTAAGGAACTTTCGTTATTTGATATGGTAAATCACATTTATCATGATGTTAAGGAAGTAGTTCGTTCTGATAGACCCAATATGTTTATAAATGAATTAGATATGTATCTTAAATATTTATCAGATAAGATCGAAGAACATAAAACAAATTGGAATAGAAAGTCTGAGAAACAGTTACGCCTATTTGTTGAGAATATGAATAATGGAATTATTTATTATAAAAATATGTTTGATGCTATTGGTGATACATTTTTTGAGGCAAAAGGTTCAGTGAAAAAATCCTTAAATAATGCTATAGATAGTATGTGCAAAATGGGTCAAGATATAGCTTTCCTTATTGAGGAAAATAGGCAATAATTTTTTGTAGTAAGACGTTTGCTATTTTAAGTTTACTTTCTTTAGTCCAGCCAGCAACATGAGGGGAGAGGACAACTTGATTAGAATTCAGTAGATAATTCATATTATTTGATGCCATTTCATGTTTTAGGTTTTCAAAGGATTTTTTTTCGTATTCCAGAACATCTAGACAAGCTCCTATTATTTTACCACTTTTTAGAGCAGATACTAGTGCACTTGTCTTTACACATTTCCCTCTTGCAGTATTTATTAGGTAGATTCTTTTTTCAAATCTATTAATAAAATTGTGATTAACCATATATGTTGTTTCTTCAGTTAGAGGTATGTGTAGGCTAAGGATATCAGCATCTTTGTAGATGGTTTGCATATCTGTTTTAAAAGGATGTTTTTCTAAATATTTGTCGTATGCTAAGACCTTTACTCCAAATCCTTGTAGAATCTTAGCAAAGGCTGAGCCATTATTCCCATAGCCAATGATACCTACAGTCTTTCCAGAGAGCTCGATTCCTCTATTTGCTTCTCTGTTCCATTTTCCTTCTCTTATTTCAGTGTCACAATATTTCAGATTGTTGAATAATGAAAGGAGCATTGCTATCGCATGTTCTGCTACTGATTGTCTATTCCCCTCCGGGGCATTTAAGCATTTGATTAATTTTTTATTAGCATATGATGTGTCAATATTTTCTAGTCCGCTTCCAGCTCTGGCGATGAATTTAAGATTTATAGCTTTGTCAATCAGTGTTTGATCAATATTAATCCTACTTCTTATAATAATACCATCATATTGGTTAATAATAGTTTTTATCTCTGATTTTTTTTTGTTGTATGCCGTATCACAATGGTATCCTTTTTCTTCCAGCTTCTCTTTTAGTATAGGGTGTGTGCTATCAATAAAAAGTATTTTCATGCTATAGTATTGCTTGCCCAATGCAGAAATAAATAAATAATCCTAGCACATCATTTATTGTAGTTATGAAAGGACCTGTTGCAAGTGCTGGGTCGATTCTGTATTTTTTTAGAGTAATCGGTATAAAGGTCCCAAATAATGCCGCAAAAACTATAACTGATAGTAGAGATATACTTACTGTTATACTAAGTTGTATATTATATCCTAAGGCAAATGAAGCTATTAATATTATTGTTGCACAGATAATACCATTTAGTAATCCTATTCCTAATTCTTTTATTAACTGTTGTAATACATTTTCCATTCGGAAAGAGTCATTTGCTAGCCCTTGCACCACTATAGCTGCTGATTGGACTCCAACATTTCCTCCCATAGCAGCGATAAGTGGAATAAAGAAAGCTAATTCAAAATTATTTTCTAAATCAAATATGCCAATTATTTTAGCTCCTAAAATTCCACCTATCATTCCAATAAGTAGCCATGGTAGTCGAGCTCTTGTAAGCGCCCATATACTATCGCTACTTACAATGTCTTCATATATACCACTTGCCATTTGATAATCTTTTTCAGCTTCTTCTTTGGTAAAATCCATTACGTCGTCAATCGTGATTCTTCCAAGTAGATTATTTCTTTCATCTACCACAGGAAGAACAACTAAATCATATTTTCGCATTATATTTGCAACTTCTTCATTCTCTTCAGTTGCTTTTACAGAGATAATATCACTAACCATAATATCTTTAATTACAGTTGTTTTTTCGGTAATGAGTAATTTTCTAAGTGATATTAATCCAAGAAGATTCTCATTATCATCTACTACATATATAGTGTAGACTGTTTTTACATTTTCAGCCTGTTTTTTCATCTCTTTCAGGCATTGGATTGTGTTCCAGTTTTGATTTACTTTTATCAATTCTTTTGCCATAAGACTGCCAGCCGTATTGTCCTCATAGCTTAATAAATCATTAATGTCACTTGCATGTTCTATGTCTTCAATGTGTGATAAGACCTCTTCTTTTTTATCTTTTGATAACTCTCCAATCACATCAGCTGCGTCATCACTTGGTAGATTATCAATTACTTCTTTAGCAATTTTTTTTGCGGAAAGATTTTCAAGTAATTTTTCTCTGGTATCATCTTGTAGTTCTATTAGTACGCTTGCTGATTTTTCTTCATCTCTAATTAAGTTGTAGAAATATTTAGCATGTTTAGTTGAGAGACTTTCAATTACATCAGCAATGTCTGCAATATGCAGGTCGTTAATTATTACTGTCAACTTAGCCTTGTCCTTATTCTCAATCAGAGTTATTAATTCTCTAGTATAGATGTTATTAATTTCAATCCTATCCGACATGATTTGTTAATTTTATAAAATCATCAACTGATAATTGTTCAGCTCGTAAAATTAGCAAATCTCTAATTTCTTCCTCATTTGTCAGTGTAAAAGGTTTGAGAGCATTTCTTAATGTTTTTCTTCTCTGATTAAACGATACTTTCACAACTTGTTTAAATTTATTTTCATCTACAGAAAGTTTTAATCTATTATTTCTTATAAGTTTTATTACTGCTGATTTTACTTTCGGAGGCGGAGTAAATACATCTTCATTTACTGTGAAACAATATTCTGTTTCATAGAATGCTTGTAAGAGAACAGATAGAATTCCTCTTTTTTTCCCTTTTTTACATACAATTCTTTCCGCAACTTCTTTTTGAAACATACCTATTATTTCAATTATTTGATCTCTATTTTCAAATGCTTTAAATAATATTTGAGAAGAAATATTATATGGAAAGTTACCAATTAATGAGAAGCTATAAGGATACTTTTCTTTAAGGTTTAATTTTAAGAAATCACCCTGATAGATATCAAGATCTGGATAGCATAATTTAAGGTAAGATACACTTTCAGAATCAATTTCTACAGTTTGAGTTTTGTATTGATTCTTCACTAGAAATTGTGTAAGAATTCCCATTCCTGGCCCAATCTCTACTACATTTTTTGTGTTATTTGTTAGCAAATTAGTGATGTCAAAAGCAATCCTTGAATCATTTAGAAAGTGTTGACCAAGGTGTTTTTTTGCTCTTACATTTCTCATGATGATTTTTTTAATCTTCTAAAAAGGTCGGAAGCAAATACAAAATCAGTGAGTTCTTTATTGTTTGATTTGAAAAGCTCTTCTTTACTTCCTTTCCACCACACTTCTCCTTTATGTATAAATGCAATGTTGTGTCCAATCTGTATAACTGAGTTCATGTCATGGGTGTTGACGATTGTAGTGATGTTATATTCTTCGGTTATTTCTTGGATTAGGTTATCTATTAGAATAGCAGTTTTTGGGTCAAGGCCTGAGTTTGGCTCATCACAAAATAGATATTTGGGCTTCATGACTATTGATCTAGCAATAGCTACTCTTTTTTTCATTCCTCCACTAATTTCGGAAGGCATTAGATTATTTTTATTTTCAAGATTAACTCTCTTTAAACAGAAATTAACTCTTTCTTTCATCTCACTTTCTGTTTTATCTGTAAACATATTTAGTGGGAACATTATATTTTCTTCTACTGTCATATAGTCGTAAAGAGCACCTCCTTGAAAAAGCATTCCGATATCTTGTCGTAACTTTCGAAGTTCTTTATGCTTCATACTTTTTACATTGACGCCATTAAATAGAACAGATCCTTGGTCGTTTTTGTGTAGACCTACCAAAATTTTTATGAGTGTTGTTTTGCCTGATCCGCTTTCTCCAATTATAAGGTTTGTTTTTCCTTTTTCAAAAGTAAAGGTAACATCTTTCAGTACATGATTATTTCCAAAATATTTGTGGATATTTTTTATTTCTATCATGCTAGAATTAATCTTGTTAATATAAAATTAAATACAAGTATTACAATACTACTATAAACAACAGCTTCTGTACTTGATTTTCCTACAGCAATTGCTCCCCCCTTTGCATGGTATCCAAAGTAAGATGATACAGAAGAAACTATAAACGCAAAGAACAGAGTCTTAATGATGGCATATGTTACATAAAACGGCACAAATTCATATCTAAGGCCATACATAAAGCCTGTAGTTGTTACGTCAACTGACAAACCTCCTACCCAAGCTCCAATCATTCCGATACTCATACTTAATATTACTAATGCAGGAAAGAAAAAAAGGGAGGCAATTATTTTAGGAAGGATTAGAAAAGATGCTGAATTTACCCCCATTATATCAAGGGCATCAATTTGTTCGCTTACCCTCATGCTTCCGATTTCTGACGCTATACTTGACCCCACCTTCCCTGCTAAAATTAATGATATCATTGTAGGGGAAAACTCGAGAATTAGTGAATCTCTACTTGCTAATCCTATTATGTATTTAGGGATTAATGGATTCTCTAGGTTTAATGCTGTTTGTATGCAAACTACACCTCCTACAAAGAATGAGATAAATAATACAATCCCGATTGAATTTAGACCTATCTTTTCTAGTTCTAATAATAATTGTTTTCTAAAGACACTCCATTTTTCTGGAATACTAATGACCTTCATCATCATTATGAAGTATAGTCCAAAGTGATTCAATAGATTTAACATCTGATAAAGATAATAATTTAATTAAGTTTGCAGTTGTTATGAAAATGCAAAAGTATCATCTTTTATTAATTATTTCTTTTTTCATGCTTAGTTCTTGTGGAGTTTCAAAGAAAAAAGGATGTAATACTTGTCCTAATTTTTCTTCTTTAGAGACTTTAAATAAGTAGTTGATTTATTTTAGAGTTAGTCTAAATATCTATATTTGCACTATATAATCTTTAACTGCTTTATATGCTGCGGGATTAGATTAGAAGAAGATGTTTTATATGTACTTCAAATCAATTGTGTAAAAATGGAATTTAATCTTAGGTCATTTATTTTAGATAATTTTGAAGCAGCAGGAGCAATAGGGGGTTATGTGTCCTTATCAATTATTGGCTTTGCCTTAGTTAGTTTTGCAACCAAAAAAAGACATAATAATTTAGCGAGTCAGATTGGACCTAAGTGGATGCATCCTATTATTGGTTCTCTCTTGGGGGCGATTCCTGGATGTGGGGCAACAATTGTAGTGGCTTCATTATATAAAAATAAAAAGATATCCTTTGGGGGTTTATTCGCTGCTTTCATTAGCACCTTAGGAGAAGGGTCATTTGTTTTATTAGGAGCTTCTAATGAGGCTGATGTTGTAGGCAACTTAAAAGCATATGCAACAATTACTATTTTTGGATTAATTGCAGGAGTGGTTTTTGGCTATTTATCTGATTTTTTTGGATTTAGAGCCCACTCTGAAAATAATCAGCAAAACTATACAGAGGACCAAATAATTCAGACAAAGGAGAATAAATTAGCAGCTATATTTATTGAGAAAGTAGGGTTTTATGCTATTATAGCAATGGCCATATTTCTAGCTCCAGGATCTGTTATGGCCTTATGGGGTGGAGGTTTTGATGTTATTTCAAGTTTAACTTATTTGGTTACAGTAGCATTTACGGTCACTTGTATGGCTGTTTACTTTGTAAGTAGATTTATTTATAAATATCATGACTGCTATTCCTCTTATAACAATATCAAATCGACTATGCTACATGCAATCTTAGATGTCGCTATGGTGGTGACATATGTTTTTATTGGTTTGTTTGTTGCTAACTATATTATTGATGTGCTTGTGGGAGCAGAGATGTTTAATGCATGGATGACATCATCAGTATACGTTGTTGTATTATTAGCAGCTCTAATAGGAGTTACACCCGGTTGCGGAGGGATGATTGCAGTTGCAGTAGCCTTTATTACAGTTCCGAATTTCCCTGTGGCAGCATTAATCGCAGCAGCTATAGCAACTAGTGGAGATGGTATTTTCCCTTTGCTTGCAGAAAATAGGAAAGATGGATTTATTGTTTCTGTAGTTGGATTAGTAGTTGCCTTAGTTGTAGCTTACATAGCGTTGTTTCTAGGAATATAATTCATTTACAGTATATCATAGGGAGAATATGTGTAGTAAAATATCAATATAATTATTTTTAATGTGCTCTTTCTTTTCATTTGTGCCTGAAAAAAGTAATAAATTATTACAACGGTGGGTTGAAGATTTAAATGTAGATGTTCGAATCTCAAGCCCAAGGGCGACGAAGTTGGGAGATTTTAAAGTAAGAGATAATAGGATGATTATTACTATTAATAATAATTTAAATAAATATTCATTCTTAATTACTTTAACTCATGAGTTAGCTCATGCTTTTGTTTTTAAGCAATATCGTAATACACTTAAGCCACACTGCATAATATGGAAATCAATGTTTAAGTCTTTAATGCTAAATTTTTTGACTCTTGATTTTTTTCCAGAAGTAATACTACAAGCTTTAAGTAGGCATATTATAAATCCAAAAGCATCTACCTTTTCAGACTTGACATTACTACAAGCTTTAAGAAGATATGATCAGGTTAGGCCGTTTACTTTGTCAGATTTGGCTGTTGGAGATTTGTTTAAGACTCCTAATGGAAAAGTTTTTTTGAAAGGCAAGAGAATTAGAAAAAGATATCAGTGTATTGAATGTAAGACAGATAAGATTTATTTATTTCATCCTTTTTCAGAAGTCATTAAGGAACAGTAGATTATCATATTAATTGTTGTATTTTTGCATCCTATTGAAAAGACATATGGAAATTAGTAAGAATAACTATGCAGTAATAATGGCAGGAGGAATAGGTTCAAGATTTTGGCCAATGAGTAGAACTGATTTTCCTAAACAATTCTTAGATATATTGGGAACTGGAGAGACTCTCATTCAGCAAACGTTTAATCGTTTGAGTAGGTTGTGTAGTCGTGAAAATATATTTATTGTAACAAATAGAGATTATCGAGATCTGTGCTTGCAGCAGTTGCCTAATATCGTTCCAGGTAATATTCTGTGTGAACCAGCTATGAGAAATACTGCACCTTGTATCGCTTATGCTGCGTTTAAGATTCACAGTTTAAATAAGAAAGCCAATATGATTATTGCTGCATCGGATCATATTATTCTTAAAGAAAGTAAGTTTATTCAAGTAGCAAATGATTGTTTAGGACTAGTTGGAGAGAATGATATTTTATTAACTCTTGGGATTACTCCTTCAAGACCTGATACAGGCTATGGATATATTCAATATACAAATGAAAAATTAAAGAATCAAGAGAAAGTAAGGAAAGTTAAAACATTTACTGAAAAACCAGATCAGAGATTAGCTCTTAACTTCCTTGATAGTGGTGATTTTTTATGGAATTCAGGTATGTTTGTTTGGAGTGCTAAATCTATAACATTAGCCTATCGAAAGCACTTGCGTGATATGTATGATGTTTTTGAAGAAGGAAAGCAGTTTTACAATACTAGTGCCGAGGAGGAGTTTATCAATAGAGTTTTTGCAGGATGTAAAAACATATCTATTGATTATGGCATTATGGAAAAGTCAAATAATGTATATGTGTATCCTGCTGATTTTGGGTGGAGTGATTTAGGTACTTGGGGTTCTTTACACAGTCACCTTGATCTTGATAGCCATGGCAACTCATTTCAGGGGAAGAGGGCTTTTTTTTATGACTGTTCAGATAATATTATTAAGCTACCTAAGAATAAATTAGTTGTAATGCAAGGGATGAATGGTTATATAGTTGTAGAGCATGACAACTTATTACTTATTTGTAAAAAGGAGAATGAGCAGCAAATAAAACAATTTGTTGCAGATATTGGAGAGTAAGTACTTATTAGATTAAGAAAGGATTGTTTTCTTTTTCATATCCTAAATTAGTTGTTGGTCCATGTCCACAAAGTATTTGTGTCTCTTTGGACAATGGGAATATTTTTGTTCTTATACTTTTGATTAGAGTGTCATAATCTCCACCAGGCAAATCAGTACGCCCTATACTTGACTGGAAAATAACATCTCCTGAGATAAGTAAATTATTTTCTTTATTGTAAAGGCAAATATGTCCAGGAGCATGTCCGGGGGTAAATAGAATCTCAAAATAGCTATCCCCAAAGGTAAGCGTATCACCATCATCTAAGAAATGTTTTGGCAAAGGAGAGTCTTGATAATCCTCAAGCCCATATAGGGTACTAATACTTTTTGCGTTTTCAAGTAGAGGCACATCTTCTTTATGCATGTGCAATTCTATATTCCATTGTTCGCTGACAAATTTATTTCCTAGTATATGGTCAATGTGGCAATGTGTATTAATAAGTTTCACAGGATTTAATGAGTATTTCAGTATAAAATCTTTTAGCCTTTCTTGTTCTTTTTTAGTGTGGCATCCAGGGTCAACAATAATGCAATCTTTAGTTTTGTCATAGATTATATAAGTATTCTCTTGGAATGGATTAAAGGTAAAGCTTTGAGCTTTCATAATCTTTTTTAGTTTGCAAATGTATATTAAATTAGTGTCTTAAAATTAGTTCTTCCTATATGTCTTTAGTAAAAATTTATTTTTACATAAGTATTTTAAGTATTTTAAGTATTTTCGTCTTAGTTCTTATTATTTTAATTAGACGTAATTATAAGTGGTTTATTAGGTTGATGTACTGGATTTCCACTTTTGCTTATTTTCAAATAAATATATAAGGTGATATCTAGTGTTGTAACATTTACTAATAGTAACTATAAAACTACTTTTTAAGAAATGATAAATAAGATTAAAGAACTTGTTGAAGATATTTTTAAAGATATTGTAGAAATTAGAAGAAACATCCATAAGAACCCTGAACTTTCTTTTAAGGAGCATGAAACTTCTGCTTATATAAAATCTGTTCTAGAGAGGTGGAAAATATCTTTTATTGAGGGGGTTGCTAATACTGGTGTAGTTGTTGTTTTAGAAGGTAATAATCCTAGTTGCAAAACGATTGCTTTGCGTGCTGATTTTGACGCTTTGCCAATTACTGAGGAGAATGATGTGGAATATTGTTCTCAAAGAAAGGGGGTTATGCATGCTTGTGGTCATGATGCTCATACGGCTTCATTATTAGGTGTTGTACGGATATTATATCTCTTAAGAGAAGAATGGGAGGGGAGTATAAAATTTATTTTTCAGCCAGCAGAAGAAAAATATCCAGGAGGGGCACAGCAAATGATTAAGGAAGGGGTTTTGAATAATCCTAATGTGGAGAAGATGTTTGGTCAACATGTTTTTCCTGATTTAGAAGTAGGTAAAGTTGGTTTTTGTCCGGGAAAGTATATGGCATCAGCTGATGAAATAAGAATAAAAATTTTGGGTTCCGGAGGGCATGCAGCGCTACCAGAAAGCTATAATAATCCGCTTATTCCATCAGCAAAACTGATTAGTGACTTAGAAGAACATTTTATGCGTTTTCGTGATATTCCTGCTGTATTCGCGATAGGCTTTATGCATGCTAATGGATATTGCAATGTAATTCCTGATTCTGTTGAGCTAAAGGGGACCTTTCGTACTATTGATGAGGAATTTAGAAGTTTAGCACATGTTCAGATGCAAGATATTGCAAAAACTATTGCAAAGGAGTATGCCGTTGATATAGACTTGCATATCTCTAAAGGATATCCTTCTTTGTATAATGATGAGACATTAACAAACCAGGCGATTATCTATGCTAAGGAATATATGGGAGCTGATAATATTGTCCCCCTTTCCACAAGAATGACAGCAGAGGATTTTGCATACTACTGTAATGAAGTCCCTTCTTGTTTTTATCGTTTAGGGACAGCTAATAAAAATAAGGGAATTATACATGGGTTGCATACTTCTCGTTTTGATATTGATGAAAACGCTTTAAAAGTTGGAATGGGTCTTATGGCCTATCTAGCTGTCAGAAGCTAGGATATTAATTTTTCCCCTATTGAGTAGAATTCTTCTGTAAAAGACTCTATTCTCTCTAATAATTCATTTGAAGAGATGTTATCCCCATTGAAATCTTTCTTAGTCGCATAAATTATTCTTGGTAATTGTATCATCCGCCATTCATTCATGCATATTTGAGTTAGATGCATGGTAGATAAATAACTTCTTTCTCCTCCAGCCGCACACAGTATAGCATAAAATTTTCCTATTGCTTTGGCAAAACAAGTGTCTAATATAATTTTTAAAGAATCAGAGATGCTATAGCAATGTACCCCCATGCCAATAATAATATTATCAGCTTCTTCTATTTGCTTGGCTAGTATCTCCATCTCAGTAGTAATTTTTCTATGTGTAGGATTTATTCTAATATTTCTTGCGTCTACAATAATACAGTTTGCACCTTTTTCTGACAGCTTTTTAGCGATGTTGTTACATAGAATCAATGATCGTGACTTTTTAGATAATGAACTGGATAAAATTAGAGTCTTCATTCTTAGTTTGCTATTTGTGAAATAAAGTCGATTCTTAATAGCCTAATTTCATCATCACTAAATGCATCTTCTCCATATTCTATTCTTGCTTCATTAAATGAGAAGTTTTCTGTTGTTTTAAAAAAACAATGGATTTCTTCTCGCTCTTCCTCATCCATCATGTCTAGGATAATATGAGATAGATTAAGTCTAGTTCCTGCCTCTACAATTTCTTCCATCTCTTTTAGTAGTTCTTCAGATGATAGCCCTTTCCCATTTGCAATGTCATCTATAGTTAGTCTTTTATCTAGTGACTGAATAATATAGATCTTATTTGAGGATTTATTTGCTACACTTCGCACCATAAAATCTTGAGGTCTTACAATCTCATTTTCCGCAACGTATCTGTTTATTAAGTCAATAAATTTATGACCATACTTATTAGCCTTGCCAATACCTACCCCTTGTATTTTTGACATTTCCTCTATAGTAATTGGGTATTGGTTTGCCATGTCAATTAATGAAGGTTCTGTAAAAATAATTGCTGGAGGGAGGTTGATTTCTTTTGCAAATTTCTTTCGTAAATTTTTCAGCATCTTAAATAACATTTCATCTGTGGCTTGCCCTTTTTGATTTGTAGAAATTGATGTCAAATCTTGCTCGTAATCATGTCCTTCAGTTATCTGAAAACTCTGCGGATCTTTTATAAAATATTTTCCTGCATCAGTGAGTTTAAGTATCCCATATTTTTCGATTTCTTTCGTAATAAGTTTTTTAATATAAGCTTGTCTAATAATTGAGTGCCAGAATTCTAATGTCTTATCTTTTCCTGTGCCAAAAACATCTTCTAGATGAGACATGTTTTGTTTTATAAGAGCATTGTTTTCTCCCATCATTATTTTAGCAATTTCTTTTGGCTTGAATCTTTCTTTTGCTCCAGCAATACATTCTAGTAGCAGTTTAACAAATTTTTTCCCTTCAGTTTTTAGTTTTGGACTTTTGCAATTATCACACATCTTATTACATTCCTTTGCATCAAATTCTTCTCCAAAGTAATAAAGTAGATATTTTCTTCTGCAGATAGATGTTTCTGAGAAGGCAATGGTTTCCATAATAAGTAAACGACCAACTTCTTGTTCTGCAACAGGCTTCCCTTGTAAGAATTTTTCTAGTTTTTCAATGTCTTTGTAGTCATAAAAGGTAATTAATTCTCCTTTGCCGCCATCTCTGCCAGCTCTTCCAGTCTCTTGGTAGTAGCCTTCTAGGCTTTTAGGGATATCATGATGTATCACATATCTAATATCTGGCTTGTCAATCCCCATACCGAATGCAATTGTAGCAACAATCACATCACAATCATCCATTAGAAATGCTTCTTGATGCTCCACTCTTTTTTTAGATTCTAGCCCTGCATGATATGGCAGTGCATTTATACCGTTAATTTGTAAAACCTCTGCAATCTCTTCTACTTTTTTTCTGCTTAGACAGTAAACTACTCCTGATTCTCCTTTTCGGTTTTTTATATATTGTATAATCTGTTTTGCTACATCTTTCTTTGGTTTAATTTCATAAAAAAGATTACTCCTATTGAAAGAATCAAGAAATAGTTTTCCGTTGTTAATTTCAAGATTTTTCATGATGTCCTGCCTAACTTTAGGAGTTGCAGTTGCTGTAAGCGCAATAATAGGAGACTCTCCAATAGCATTTATAATCTGTTTTAATTTTCTGTATTCAGGTCTAAAATCATGCCCCCATTCAGAGATGCAATGCGCTTCATCAATTGCATAAAATGAGATTTTGACCGATTTAAAGAAATTAGTGTTTTCAGTCTTTACTAATGACTCAGGAGCTACATATACTAGTTTTGTTTTTCCACTAGAGATGTCTTCTCTGACTTGTCTAGTTTGTGATTTTGATAATGATGAGTTTAATACATGAGCAATACAGTCATTTTTATAATATCCTCTCAGGATATCAACTTGATTCTTCATAAGTGCAATTAGAGGAGAAACTACAATTGCACAGCCATCAGAGATAAGCGCTGGTAATTGATAGCACATTGATTTTCCCCCACCTGTTGGCATAATCACCATTGAATCATTTCCATTTAGAAGGTTAATGATTATTTCTTCTTGTTCACCTCTAAATCCATTGTACCCAAAGATATCTTTAAGATTTTTATGTAGTGTTTCGCTTGAAATCGTCATTAATTATAAAAATGTGATACTTTTGTTGCTGCTTTTATAAACGAAAATACTATTTTATTTTATATGAAATCAGCAAGTGATATAAAAAAAATTGCAAAAAATGTAATTGCTTTAGAATTAGCGGCAATTGCTCAACTTGAGAATAGTGTTAATGATGATTTCATAGCCGCTATAAGGCTGATTCTTAATGCAAAAGGTAGACTGATAGTTACAGGTATAGGAAAGAGTGCTAATATTGCCAATAAGATGGTAGCAACGTTTAATTCTACTGGACAGCCAGCTGTTTTTTTACATGCTGCTGATGCAATTCATGGTGATTTAGGTAGTATTAAAGATAAGGACTTAGTTATTTGTATTTCAAAGAGTGGTAATACCCCTGAAGTTAAAGCACTTGTTCCGTTTATTAAAGGTATGGGTAATAAGATAATTGCATTAACTGGAAATCCAACATCTTTTTTGTCCATGGAAGCTGACTTTACATTGGATGTAAGCGTAGAGAAAGAAGCCTGCCCTAATAATTTAGCCCCAACATCTTCAACTACTGCTCAGTTAGTAATGGGAGATGCTATTGCTATAACTTTATTGTCGTGTAAAGATTTTTCAGAAAAAGATTTTGCTCGTTTTCATCCTGGAGGGACTCTTGGAAAGCGGCTTTTTTTGAAGATTTCAGATATTTTATCTGATAATAATATTGCTAGTGTTGATGAGGATGCGACTATTAATCAAGTAATTATTGAAATTTCTCAAAAAAGATTAGGCGCAACTGCTGTAACTAGAGATGGGGAGTTGCGAGGAATTATTACCGATGGTGATTTAAGAAGAATGTTAGAAAAGGATAGTCTCTACTCTTCTTTTACTGCGAAAGAAATAATGAGCTTAACACCAAAAACTATTTCTAGTGATAGTTTAGTGTATGATGCGTTAATGATCATGAAAAAGAATAATATCAGCCAGATAATTGTGTTAAAGGATGGTATCTATATTGGCATTGTACATATGCATGATGTATTAAAATATGAGGTTTTATAATGACTTCTTCAGATAAAGAAATGTCTTTTTTAGATCATCTGGAGGTATTTAGATGGCATTTAATCAGAGCAGCTACTGCTATATTATTTTTTGCTGTTATTGCATTTGTTTTTAGGGATTTCATCTTTGATGGTATTCTTTTGGCCCCTAGAGACCCAGATTTTTTTACTTATAGAATGCTTTGTGTGATATCTCAGTATATAGGTCTAGAGGATGCCCTTTGCCTTAAAGAGTCTCCTTTTAGTTTAATGAATATTAGTATGAGTGGGCAGTTTTCTACTCATATTACTACTTCCATTTTTTCAGGATTTGTAATTGCTTTCCCTTATGTTTTTTGGGAGCTATGGTCTTTTGTCCGCCCTGCTTTACATGCTGATGAGAGTGCAATGGCAAGAGGAATTGTGTTTTTTAGTTCTGTTTTGTTTTTATTTGGCATTTTATTTGGCTATTATATTATTGCTCCCTTATCAGTGAATTTTTTGGGTTCATATCAAGTAAGCAGTGTTGTTGCAAATCAGATTAGTTTAACTTCATTTATATCTACAGTTACAACTGTTAGTTTTGCAAATGGGATAATTTTTGAATTACCTATTTTGGTATATTTTTTAACTAAGGTTGGATTAGTGACCCCTGATTTTATGCGTGTTTATCGGAAACATGCAATGATAGTGATACTTCTCTTATCGGCTATTATTACGCCTCCAGATATTACGTCGCAAATCTTGGTTTCGTTACCGTTAATTATATTGTATGAGATGAGTATAAAAATTTCTATAAGAGTTGTTAAAAATCAGCAGAAGAAATGATTTTACGAGCCGATGATATTGTAAAGTACTATGCTAATAGAGCAGTTGTAAAAGGGGTTTCTCTTGAGGTTAAACAAGGTGAGATTGTAGGTCTTTTGGGTCCGAATGGAGCAGGAAAAACTACTTCTTTTTATATGATGGTTGGATTAGTGAAGCCATACGCTGGTAGTGTATACCTGGATAATATTGAGATAACTAATCTTCCTATGTATAGGCGTGCTCAAATGGGGATTGGATATCTTGCGCAGGAGGCCTCAGTATTTAGGAGAATGACGGTTGAGGATAATCTTCTCTCTGTTTTAGAAATGACAAGCTTGTCAGTATTAGAGCAACATAAAAAATGTGAATCTTTACTAGATGAATTTGGATTGCAGTCCGTCCGTAAGAGTATGGGTGAAGTGCTCTCAGGAGGAGAAAGAAGAAGGATAGAGATTGCTAGGGCTTTAGCTACTAATCCTAAATTTATATTGTTAGACGAGCCTTTTGCAGGTGTTGATCCAATTGCCGTTGAAGATATTCAGCAAATAGTTTCAACATTAAAGGATAAGAATATAGGAATACTGATTACAGATCATAATGTACACGAAACATTGAAAATTACAGATAGGGCTTATCTTTTATTTGAGGGCAGAATATTAAAAAAAGGAACCGCACAGCAGCTTGCAGAAGATGAACAGGTTCGAAAAGTATATTTAGGCAAGAATTTTCAGCTCAGGAGTTAATTATATTTCTTCTAAGGTAAATTCATAAGACTCCATGATTTGATTGCAAAGCATCTTTTTGCAGGCTTCATTAATCATATCTGAAGCATTCTCTTTGCTTAATGCTTCAACTTCTAATGTAATATGTTTTCCTATTCTTACATTTTTAATTTCAGCTAAACCAACATTTTTCATACTAGCGCTTACCGCTTTTCCTTGAGGGTCTAATAATGATTTGAGGGGCATTACATCAATTTCGGCTTTAAACTTCATAATTATAGTATATTATTTAATAGTGATAAAATCAGGTATAAAATTACAATAAATGGTATAACAGCAAACTGAAATACAAAGAATAATATAATTGCAGTTAAAATAAGTATAAGTCTAAATATATTTAATCGAGACCCAATTTTTTCTTTATTGCTATATTTTAATGAAAATAGAGGAATATTTAATATTAATAATATTGGCATTAGTATTGCAAGGATTGTAAGAAATTGAATATCAGAAAACATTGGAAAATAATCGAAGTCAATATGAGGAAGGGCTGCAATAAATATGGCTAACACTGGGGTTGGAAGTCCAATAAATGAATTGATTTGTTTCGAGTCGATATTAAAATTAGCTAATCGGTAGGCAGAGAATATTGGTATTAGAAGTGCGAGTGACGAGGGGAAAATAAAATTACTAGTCTCCATTGAATAACGAAAGATGATACTATTGTCTAGGTAGAACATGAAATTGAAAAGAAGAAATCCTGGAGCAACACCAAACGTAACCATGTCAGCCATGGAGTCAAGTTGCTTTCCAATAGGCCCATCAGCCTTTAGTATTCTGGCAGTTAATCCATCAAAGAAATCAAGCAAAGCTCCTGCGAAAATATAGAGTGAAGCCGTTGTTAGGCTCCCCTGAAATGCTGACATTATCGAAAAAAGACCACAACTAAGGTTTAGGAGGGTGATTAAATTTGGGATATTTTTTCTTATTGTATTCATATGAGCAAAAATATGATAATATTTGTAACCATTATGGATAAATTATTATTAGCAGTATTGGGGGGGGGGTTGTTAGCATTTTCTTGGCCATCTGTTGGATTTTCCCCTTTGATTTTTATTGCGTTTATTCCTCTGTTGGTTCTAGAGAACAAATGTAGTAATGGAAAGCAAGTTTTTTGGCATTCTTTTTTGGCTTTTTTTATCTTTAATATAATTACCACTTACTGGATTTTTCATGCAACTTTATTTGGTGCAGTCGCAGCGTTTGTTATTAATTCTTTTCTGATGGCCATGGTTTTTTGGTTGTTTCATAAGATTAAGAAGACGATTTCAAATAGGTTAAGATATTTATTTTTTATTGTTGGATGGATTTCAATGGAGTATTTGCATTTAAATTGGGATCTGTCATGGCCTTGGCTTGTGGTAGGTAATGTATTTGCAAATTTCCCTGCAATTATCCAATGGTATGAGTTTACTGGCTTTTTAGGAGGGTCTATCTGGGTTCTTTTGATTAACCTACTATTATTTAGAGTGTATCAAGCCCCTTCAGCGAAGAAAACTATATTATTCACTGGATTAATCTTTTTTTTGCCCATGCTTTTTTCTTATTATATGTATGTAAATTTTCAAAAGGAAAATCATGAAATTCTTAATGTAGTGATTGTTCAACCTAATGTAGATCCATATTCTGATAAGTTTACTAAGGGATATCGGAAACAGTTAGCCGATTTTATTGAGCTCGCAAAGACTAGCATAACAGAGGAAACGGAATTGCTGTTAGGTCCAGAAACTGTATTGCTAGAAAGGATTTGGGAAAATAAGATTGAAGAAACCTATAGTATTGGTAAATTTAGAGAACTTCAGAGAGAATTCCCGAAATTGCATATTTTATTAGGAGCAACTACTTACAAAATGTTTGAAAACATAGAAGAAAGAACTAATACTGCTAGGCAGTTTAGAAATCAGCAGCTTTTTTATGATGTTTATAATTCTGCAGTTTTTATACCAAAAGAAGGAGATGTGCAGGTATACCATAAAACTAAGTTGGTTCCTGGAGCTGAAAAAATGCCTTTCCCCTATTTATTAGACCCTCTGGCAAAGATAGCAGTTGATTTAGGAGGAATAAGCGGTTCTCTGGGGAAGAGTAATTCACTTAATTCATTTGTGGTTGATGAAGATATTGTTGTGTCGCCACTTATTTGTTATGAGAGTGTCTATGGTGACATGAAATTAGGATTGACTAGTATTTTGGCAATTATTACTAATGATGGATGGTGGAAGCAAACAGCCGGATACAGGCAGCATTTTAATTATGCTGCATTACGAGCAGTTGAGCAGAGGAAATCAATAATTAGATCTGCTAATACAGGCATTTCAGGCATTCTAAATTCAAGAGGGGATATTTTGAGACAATCTGCATGGGATGAAAAAGTTTGTCTAACAGGTGAAGTTTATATTAATAATAAGGAGACTTTTTATAGTAGATTTGGTGATTACATCGGTAGAATATCAGTATTTATTTTTGTGATTTTCTTAGGTGTTTCTTTTGTAAATAAGCGATTAGCAAAACAAAACCCTACTTACTAGAAGTAGGGTTTTGTTTTAATTGTAGAATAGATTTTTATTCTAGAGTTTAATTTTCTTCTTTAACCATACTATCAGTTTCTTCTATTGCTGTTTCAATAATACTGTCGGTCTCTTCTATTACGGCTTCAATAATACTGTCTACATCTATACTTTTGTTATAGGTTGGTAAGCTAGTATCTTTTAGCTCTTCGCTAGTTTTGATACATGTAGATTCATTATTTTTTTCATTGTTTGTTGTGGCAAGATATCCTAAGATTACAATAGCTAAAATCCATGTTAAAGGTGTTTCTATTTTTTCCATATTTTTTTATTTTATTAGGCAGCTAATCTAATAAAAATAAATTATCTCATAATTTGTGGAATTTTACAGACAGGAATATTCTTCATTTTATGTCTGTTATTAGCATTGAAATCTTTATATATTTTTAATATTTCTCTTTCTCTCTTTGATAGAATATTTTCATTTCCATTAAATTGCATAGCCCATTCTAACTCTGGATATGTTGCGCCAATTTGCTCTGCATCTGTTTTTTCTTCTTCCCAAAGACCGTCAGTAGGTTCAGCTGTTAAGATGTCATTATTTATCGCTAGTGCTTTGCCCAAAGTATAAACTTCAGACTTTAATAAATCTGCGATTGGGCTAAGGTCTACACCTCCATCTCCATATTTTGTAAAGAATCCAATACCAAAATCTTCGACTTTATTACCTGTCCCTAGAACAAGTGAGTTGTTAGTTTGCGCAAGATAGTAAAGAGTTGTCATTCTTAATCTAGCTCTAGTATTGGCTAGTGCAAGTTTATTTTTTTTGCAGGGAGGCATTGTCGCGACAAATTCATCAAAGACTGAGCTAAGATTTATTTTTTTTGAACTTATATTTGAGAAGTTTTTTTTGAGCCAGTTTATATGTTCTACTGCTCTTTTAGCTTGATTTCTATTTTGATGGATTGGCATTTCAACACAGATTAACGATAGATTAGACTTAGCAGCTAGAGTAGATGTTACTGCAGAGTCAATTCCTCCTGATATTCCAATTACAAAGCCTTGATTATTGGATGAATTAGCATAATCTTTAAGCCAATTTGATATGTGTTTTATTACTAATCTTGTTTGCATAACTTTTTGCAAATGTAAGTCAAAACTTATTACTTTTGCTTTATGAAACAAAGAGTCTTGTGTTTTTTAGGAGTGTCAGTTATCTTTTTCTTAGCTATTTGGTTTTTCTGGCCTTCTGATAAAGATGAAAGAGTAGATTTAAAAGTTAATAGATTTGAGGAGGAGTTATTTTTAATAACTATTGATAATGTTATTGAGAAAGTAGATGGCTGGGATGCAAAATTTACTTCTTTTAATGAGATATTCATGACTCAAATAATGCAAATCCATAGTAGAAATAAAGAAGATTATTATGATGGATTAATAGCCTTTACTTATAATAAGGATATGCGTGAAGCGTATGATTCCACAGCTTATTTATTCTCGGACTTCTCAGATTTAAAGCGTGAATTAGAGTTTGCATTTGGTCAATTTTCTGTTTATTTTCCAGGATATCCTATTCCTGAAATTACCACTTTCTTTGGTGGCTTCAACTATGGTGTTATAACTTATGATAATAATATTGCAATAGGGTTAGAAAACTTTCTAGGGGAAAATAGCAAGTATTATCAATACTTAGGAAACCCTCAGTATTTAAGATTTCAAAAACAAAGAAAGTTCATTTCTTCTAATGTAATGGAGGTATGGTTTAATGAATTATTTCAACAATATTTAGGAGGTAGAGATTTGCTTTCTCAATTGATATACAAAGGAAAGATGATGTATTTTTTAGACAGAATATTGCCTGATTTAGATATGGAGGATAAGTTTCGGTTTACTTCATTACAGATGGATTGGGTAGAAAAAAATGAAGCAAGTATTTGGGAGTATTTTGTTCAGAAAGATTTGCTTTTTTCAAAGGAAGAAAGTAAATTCAGGTCATTTGTTGATTATGCTCCATTTGCAAAAGGTATGCCAAAAGAATCTCCGGGTAGAGTCGGTTACTTTATTGGTTATCGAATGGTTGTTGAGTATGTTAAGAATAATAATATTAGCATAAAAGACTTGATGTTACTGACTGATTCAAGGAAATTTTTGCAGAAATCAAGTTATAAACCTAATAAATAATATATACAATGAAGAAAAAATTAACATTTGAAATTGAACTAGATGAGAATCATTTGCCTGTTAATATTGAGATGATTTCAAGTGATGGTGCTGCAAATGAGAAGAATATTAAAACTCTAATGATTTCTGCTTGGGCAGCACAAACTAAAGAAGCTTTACGGATTGATTTGTGGACTAAAGACATGCCTGTACACGACATGTTTATTATGTATCATCAGACAATGACAGGAATGGCTATTTCTTTAGAGAAAGCTACAGGAAACGAAAGGCTTGCGGGAGCTCTAAGAGATTATTGTGATTTTTTTGCTGAACAGACAGAAATAAAAGGATAACTATTAGATTCTTTTAAACTGATTATTAAGATAATGAATATATTCTGCAATTTTACTGGTCCCTGTTTTTTTTTCTGCAGAAGTAATGAATATTTCGGGAAGCTTTTCCCATTCTTTTAGCATTTCTGATTTATATTGCTCAATATTTTTCGAAAGTGCGGTTTTTCCTAATTTGTCTGCTTTAGTAAACGTTAGCACAAAAGGAATATTATTCTCAGAGAGCCATTGCATGAATTCTTGGTCAATTGCTTGCGGATTATGGCGACAGTCAATCAAAACAAAAAGACACATAAGATTAGCTCTGTTTAATAGGTACTTACTTATCATATTGTGAAATTCTGCTCTCTTTGATTTAGATGTCTTCGCAAATCCATATCCAGGCAGGTCAACCAGATACCATGCTTGGTTTATTAAAAAATGATTTATTAATCTTGTTTTTCCTGGTTTTCCAGAAGTTTTAGCTAATTTCTTATTGTTAACTAATGCATTTATTAGTGATGATTT
>MDSW01000532.1_pt1 | contig 21253 bp, 19 predicted proteins | sample 811171 | NCBI WGS metagenome assembly MDSW01 (sample SAMN05326641, study PRJNA326480) | marine metagenome | isolation source: seawater | place: Atlantic Ocean: North West | collected 2012 | reverse complement strand
TAAAAAATCTGATTTAACAATTTCTTTTGACTCTATAATTTCATTTGCAGATCCATCATCTAATTTTGGACTTAATTACCAATTTAATAAATCTATTGAAGAAAATGATAAAAAAATAGTTGATAAGAAGAAAAAATTTAAAAAAAAGAAAAATTCTTCAAATGTTATAAATTTCTCAAATTACAAAAAAAATTAATCAAGGTATTTAAAATCAATTATTCTACCTTTTTTAAAATTTATACAAAGAGGAGACCCTGTTGGAAGCTCAATAGAAGAGATTTCTTTAGGCTGATACATATTAAGGTAAACCATCATCGCTCTTAAGGAATTCCCATGAGCAGCTACTAAAATATTTTCACCTTTTTCAATACTAGGTTGTATATTTTTTTCAAAGTAAGGTGTTACCCTTTCAACAACATTTTTTAAACTTTCACCATTTGGTGGTGGAGTTTCATAAGAACGTCTCCATATCTGGACCTGATCTTTACCAAATTTATTAGCAGTTTCTTGTTTATTTAACCCTACTAAATCTCCATAATCTCTCTCATTTAGCTTTTCACTACATGTCATTACTAACTTATTATTTTCGAATAAATTATTTAATTCAGTATGTTTTATAGCGATTTCAGCCGTTCTATTTGCTCTCTCTAAAACACTACTAAAAACTTTATCTATATTTATTTTATGTTTTTTTATTAATTCTCCTGCTTTTTTAGCTTCTGATTCCCCTTTTTCAGTCAATGGCACATTTTTCCATCCAGTAAATCGATTTTCTAAATTCCACTGACTTTGACCATGTCTAAGTAAAATAAGTTTGTTCATAATATATTTATTTCGGTTATTAGTTTATGTTATAGATTAAGTCTCTATTAAAAAACAATGCCAAATAAAAAAAGAACAGAAACTGACAGTTTAGGAACCAAAAAAATTGATTCTCATAGATTATGGGGTGCACAAACCCAACGTTCCCTAGAAAACTTTAAAATTTCTAATAATATAATGCCTACTGAAATAGTTAAGGCATTAGGATTACAAAAAAAGGCAAGTGTATTAGCTAATCATAGCTTAGGCTTAATCAATAAAAGACTATCAAATGCGATTTCTAAGGCTTGTGATAATGTTATTAATCTAAATCTAATCGATGAGTTTCCATTATCAGTTTGGCAAACAGGATCAGGTACTCAAACAAATATGAATGCTAATGAGGTAATTAGTAATTATGCAATTAAAATTTTAAAAGGAAGAGTTGGATCAAAGTATCCTGTTCATCCTAATGATCATGTTAATTTATCACAATCTTCAAATGATACTTTTCCAACTATAATGCATATAGCTGTAAATGAACTAACAGACAGTAAATTAATTCCTTCTATAAAAAAATTAATCAGTGAATTAAGAAAGAAAACTAAATCGTATTCAAAAACTATTAAGATTGGTCGAACTCATACGCAAGATGCCACTCCTTTAACAATGGGTGATGAATTTTCTGGTTATTTGCATCAAATTGAAAATAATTTAGAAAGAATAAAGTTATCAAAAAAAGAACTATATTATCTAGCTCAAGGAGGCACTGCTGTTGGTTCAGGAATTAATGCTCCAAAAAATTTTGATAAGATTTTTTGTAAATTCTTAAATAAATTTACCAAAAATAAATACAAACCTGCAAAAAATAAATTTGAAGCTATAGCAACTCATGATTCATTAGTTTATTTTTCAAGCTCTCTTAATACATTAGCTGTATCATTATTAAAGATACTCAATGATTTAAGATTTTTGTCTTCTGGACCAAGATCTGGTTTGGGAGAAATTAATATTCCAGCTAATGAACCAGGTTCGTCAATAATGCCAGGAAAAGTAAATCCTACACAGATTGAAGCATTAAGTATGATTTGCTGCCAGGTTATGGGGAATAATTTAGTAGTATCTCAAGCTGGATCACAAGGACATTTTGAATTAAATGCTTTCAAACCAGTAATAATTTTTAATATTATAAATTCAATAAATTTGCTTAGTGATGGAATAAGTAGTTTTTGTAATAATTGTTTGAAAGGTATAACAATTAATAAGATAAATATTAAAAAACATCTTAATAATTCATTAATGCTTGTTACAGCTCTAAATAAACATATAGGATATGATAATTCAGCAAAAATTGCTAAAAAAGCATATATTGAAAATATTAGTTTAAAAGAAGCAGCTTTGAAATTAGATTTAATTTCAGAAAAACAGTTTGATAAAATAGTTGATCCAAAAAAAATGATCTAAATTAAATATTCATAATTATTTTCATCAGAAAATAATTTCCTTAAAAGTTGATTATTTAGATAATGACCAGATTTATTACCATAGAAGTATCCAATTATAGGAGAGCCTGCTAAATAAAGATCTCCTATAGAATCTAAAATTTTGTGTCTTACAAACTCATCCACATATCTTAATCCTTCTTTATTTAAAATTTCACTTTTCCCTACAACTACAGCATTATCTAAGGATCCTCCAAGAGCAAGTCCATTTGATCTTAATTGCTTAACATCTTTTTCAAAACCAAAGGTTCTTGCTGCAGCTACATCTGTTTTATAATTGCCATTAATTAATTGCAATTGACATGATTGTTTAGAAACCAAATGACTTGGGAAATCTATTTCAAAATCTATAGAAAATTGATCATTTGGAATTAATCTAACTGAACTTTTGTTATTTTTAACTTCAATAGGTTTTTTTATATTTAATAACTTTCTTTTTTTATTTTGAATTTTAATTCCAACATTTTCAATTAATTCAACAAATGGTCTAGAGCTTCCATCCATTATTGGAACTTCAGGTCCATTAATTTCAATATTTAAATTATCAATATGTAAGCCTGAAAGAGCACTCATAAGGTGTTCTATTGTGGAAATTTTTAAACCACTTTCATTCGAAATAGTTGTACTTAAAATGGTTTCTGAAACATTTGACCATACTGCTTCAATTATATTATTCGAATTTTTATTATCTGTACGAATAAATTTGATACCATTATCAATTTCTGCTGGTTTAAGTGCTATTTCAACTTCTTTACCAGAATGCAATCCAATACCTTTTAGGTAAATAGTATCTAATATAGTCTGTTGGTGACTTATTTTAGGATTAATATCAATCATTCAAAAAAGTGCTGTTTGCAGCACTTTTTTTATATTTTTTTATAGAATTCTCAACAAACTGAATATTACAATATGTTACAATTTCTTATTTTATGTCAATTTGCCTGTCTTCTTAAAAACGTAGGTATATCCAACAATTCTTCTTCAGTTTCTTGATTGAATTCCTCATTTAATTCTTCAATACCTGCATCAAATTCAGATTCAGATTCTTTTATTGAATCGTTTGATTCTAGTTTTTCTATTTCTTCTGTTTCTAAAATAGCTTCTGAAATTACTGGTTCGGCTTTTTGAGTTTCTGTAGCAGGATCTTTTGTTATATTAGAAGAAATGCTATCAAACAAACTTAATCTTCGAACTGATGTTCCTGAAACATTTCTATCTTCTACTTCTAACTCATTTGTAGAATTTTCAAATTCATTAGATATATTTGCGTTATCTTCTAATTTAATATCATCTTCAATTTCATCATTTTTTAATCTAGAAATTGAGTCAGTTTCTTGCTCAGATTCTTTTTCATTAGACTGTTCATCTAATTTTTCAGAAACATCTAAAGAATCAGATATTGATAAAACTTCTTTATTTTCTTCATTTTCATCAATAAAATTATCATTTGACGTTTCAATATCTGCTATATTTTCTTCAATCAAATCAACTGCTTCATTATTTTGATTTTCTTTAATATCTAATTCTTCATTTAAATCTTGATGAGACAAATTAGGTTTTTCAATTTTTTGCTCTGATTTATAAACTTCATTATTAATGTTAATTGAAGCAAATGAATCAATTGGCCTAGTATTAATACTAATATTTGAGTCAATACCAGTTGCTACAATGCTAACTCTTACTAAACCATCTAATCTTTCGTCACATGTAGTTCCATAAATAATATTAGCTTCTTCATCAATTTCTTGTTTAATTCGATTAGCTGCTTCATCTACTTCATACAAGGTAATATCTTTTCCTCCTGTTATATTAATTATAAGACCTTTAGCTCCTTTTAAAGATACATCGTCAATTAGCGGATTGGCAATTGCTGCTTCAGCAGCTGCTACAGCTCTTCCTTCACCTGAAGCTTCACCTGTACCCATCATAGCTTTGCCCATTTCCGACATTACAGTTTTAATATCTGAGAAATCCAGATTAATCATACCTGGTTGAACCATCAAATCTGTAACTCCTCTAACACCAGCATATAAAACATCATCAGCCATCTTAAATGCATCTGCAAAAGTTGTTTTTTCATTTGCGATTCTGAATAAGTTTTGATTTGGTATAGTTAATAATGTATCAACGTGCTGCTGAAGATCTTCTATACCATTTTCAGCTAACTTCATTCTTTGAGAACCTTCAAAGTGGAAGGGTTTAGTTACTACTCCTACTGTTAAAATTCCTCTTTCTCTGGCTAATTTAGCTATTACAGGCGCAGCTCCGGTACCAGTTCCACCACCCATTCCAGCTGCAATAAAAAGCATATGACTTCCTTCAAGTTTTTCAGTAATTTCTTGAATAGCTTCTTCTGCTGCTTGTTTTCCAACATCGGGTCTCATTCCAGCACCAAGACCTCTTGTACTATTTAATCCTAATTGTATTTTATTTGAACAATTAGAAATTTGAAGGGCTTGTGCATCAGTGTTAGCAATTAAAAAATCCACACCTTCTAGATTTGCATTTATCATGTTATTTACGGCGTTTCCACCTGATCCGCCAACACCTAAAACTGTTATTTTTGGATGTAAGTTACTTTCTACATCTTGTAATGAAATATTAATTGTCATTTATAAATCTCCGCCGTTTTTATTTATTTTTTAACGATTCGTTCCCGAAATCGTCAATTAAATTATCTATATATTGTATGTATATCAAATATACTGATCAAGCCAGTTAAAAAAACCTTTAAAACCTTGTTTTTTTTGTTTTTTTCCTTGTTTTTCTATACTATTGTCTAAAAAATCATTTTGATTATACAAACTACATCCAACAACATCAGAAAAACCAGGATTTTGAATATTATTTTCAGATATTATTCTATCTTTGAAATTTCCAATTCTAACATTACTAGAAAATATTAACTCAGCATATTGAGATATTCCCTCTAATTGTGATCCACCTCCAGTTAACACAACATTTTTAATTTGTTTCCTATGAAGGTTATTTTGCTTTAATTTTTGCCAAACCATTTCCAATGTTTCTTCAACACGCGGTTTTACAATTGAATTAATTTTTAATTTATTGATTTGATTAAATTTATCATTCTGACCTGAAATAATTGGGATTTCAATAATTTCATATTCATCACTTGGTGAACTAATAAGAGAACTATATAATGTTTTTAATCTTTCGGCACTCTCTAAAGTAGTAGACACTCCTCTTGCTATATCATTTGTTATATTATTGCTGCCAATTAGAAAACTATCTCCATAAATGAACTTATCATTTTCAAAAATTGATATGGAGGTATTTGAATGACCTAAATCTATACAAATAGTTCCTATTTTTTTTTCATCATGGCTTAAAACTGCCAGCGCTGAAGATAAAGGGGAGGGTACATAACAATCAACTGAAATATTTAAACTTTCTATAATATTTTTATAGCTTTTTAAATTTTTTTGAGGAATTAATATTTTATAAAATAATATTTTTAACCTATTTCCATAATTTCCCAAAGGTGAATTAAAAAGTAAATTATTATCTAAAACATATCCATTAATATTATTAAATATTTGAAAATAATTTTCATCAATATTAAAATATTCAGAATTATTAATTACTTTTTTTATATCTAATTCAGTAATTTGTTGTTCTAAATTGTTTATCTCTGATTCATAATATCTTGAAACACTATCAATTGTAGGTAAGTTTAAATTTATTGAATTAATTTTTGTTTGAGATTTTTTTTCTGACTCTGTTATTAGAATCTTAATATCATTTGATAAATCTTCAAAATTAGTAACAATATTCTTTTTTACAAGATTAGTAGGATAACTTTCACATGATAAGAGATTTATTTTTTTACTTTCTTTTATCTCTAATACAGCACAAGATATCTTAGAATTACCAATATTTAAGCCAACTTTAATCATTTTTAAAACTTATAATTGCCTTTTCATTATTTCTTATGTCTATACTTTTTATTGAAATTATTTCAGATTCATTTAGTTTTTTAATTAATTTAATATAATTTTTAATTGAGTCTTCAATATTTTTCTCAGATAAATTAACTAAAATTCCATTGGAAAATTCTATATTCCACCTTCTTTCATTAATATAGTAAGCTTTTGTTATTTTTTTTAACTCTGGGTTTTTTAAATTATTTAAAATTTTTAATAAGTAATTAGCATTTTTTAAAGCTTGATTCCCATAAAAAATAATAAATTCATTATTAATATTTCCATGATGCTTATCAATTATCTTACCTTCTTCAGAAAAATAAAAAATTTGATTATTAAATGAAAACAATCCAATTGGATTATACTCTAAAATATCTACTTTAATTTTATCTTTTAAATTTGTTTTTAAATTAACATTTTTAACCCAATTCAAATCATGAAGAGAGTCTGAAATTACACTTAGAGGTATTAAAAAAATAGATTGATCTTTATATTTATTAAAAATATTAGAAATTTCATTTTTATCAACTCTAGATAAATTATTTATTTCATAAATTTTAAATTGGTAATTATATTTTTTAGAAAATTTTTGGATAAAATTATTAAATTTTGCTTTATTTATTAACTCATTATGTATGAAGAAAGATAAAAAAATAAAAATAACAAATATAAGTGAGTATTTAAGAATTTTACTACTTGGTAAATAATTTATTTTTTTCTTATTAAAAGCAGGCTTCATGAAGCATTATTTATTAAATTTAAAATTATATTTTCAAATTTAATTTTTTTGAAATTAGCTTGTTCTGGAAGTAAGGATAATTTGGTCATACCTGGTTGCGAATTAATTTCTAAAAAATAAACTTTATTTTGTTTTTCATTAAGTATGAAATCTACCCTTGAAAGAGTTTTACACTTAAATATTTTATGAATTTTTAATGCTAAACTTAAACATTTTTTATAATTCCTTTTTGAAATTCTTGCTGGAAGATAATGTATTGAAAAACCTTTTTTGTATTTTGCTTCATAATCATAAAGTTTATTTAAAGAGACTATTTCTGTTACTTCAAGTGGTTGCAAAACTGATTCATTTTCTAAAATAGATACAGTTAGTTCCTTTCCTGAAACGTATTTTTCAATTATAAATATTTCATCTTCATTAAATTTATTTTTAAAACTATTTAATTCTTTATATAAATTATTTAGATCGTTTTTTGATTTTATAATTTTTAACCCATAACTAGAGCCACTAAATACTGGTTTAATAACAAATTTTTTAAATTTATTTTTAATTTTATCTAAATAATTTATATTTATTTTTTTACAAATTACATATTCATATAATGGTGTTAAAATTTTAAAGTTATTTACGATTTTCTTTGATTTAAGTTTGTTAAAACAATTATAAGATGCGTTAACACCTGAATGAGTAATTCGAAATTTATTTTTTTTTATAATATTTTGAATTGTGCCATCTTCACCAAAAGTTCCATGTAAAGCATTAAAACATATGTAATTTTTAGAATATTTTTTAATGTCTTGTTTAAAACTTGCTGGATTTACTGTAAGAATTTTAAAATAAATACCTAATTTGCTGAGAGATTTAGCAACTTGTTTAGCAGTATTTATTGATACTTCATGTTCTTCATTATAACCGCCTTGCAATATTAAAATTTTATCCAATTTATTTTCCTAAAACTTTAATTTCCCATTCAAGATTTATTCCAAATGATTCTTTTACTTTTTTTACCATTATATTTCCTAAATTTTCAATATCAGTAGCATTTGCATTTCCATTATTAATTATAAAATTTGCATGTATAGTGCTAACAGAAGCATCTCCAACTTTGATACCTTTGCAACCTGCTTTTTCAATAAGTTCCGCTGCATATTGTCCTGGGGGATTCTTAAATGTACTTCCTGAGGTTTTTTCTTTTAGAGGTTGGGATTTTTCTCTTTTGGTTTTTATACTATTATTTTTATAAATTATTTCTTCTTGAGAAGAATATTCATATTTAAATTCAGCTTGCAAAATAATAGTTTTATCACTTATATTAGATGTTCTGTATCCTAATTTTAAATCCCCAATATTTATAAATTTAATTTTTCCCAATTCATTTATTACTAATACTCTTTTTAAATTATCTGAAGTTTGAGATCCATAACATCCAGCATTCATTTTAACAGCGCCCCCAACTGTGCCAGGAATACCAGAGAAAAATTCAAAATCTTTAATTGAATTTTTTAAAGCAAATTTTGACAAATTTAAATCCAGAACGGCAGCTCCTACACTTAATATATTATTACTTAATTCTATTTTATTAAATTCTCTACCCAATTTAATAATTAAACCATCAAATCCTGAATCTCTTACTAAAAGATTAGAACCAACTCCAATAATATAATATTTTATTTGATCGCTATAGCTAACTATTGTTTTAAGATCTTTTAAATTGTTTACAATACAATAACCTTTAGCTTTGCCACCTGTTCTAAACCAGGTTGATTGACCCATATCATAATTTAATAATATTTTACTTGATATTTTTGATTGAATTTCCAGGATTATGTCATTCATTAATTTTCATGAAGTTAATTGCTTTTTTACTTATGGAACCAGCACCCATAAATATAATTATATTTTTTTGACTTGTTTCCCTATAAATTAACTTATTAAGACTTTTTTTCCCTACATAAACTATGTTCTTATTTATCTTTATTAAATTTGAAAATAAATCTATTGATTCACACCCTTTTATTTTTTTTTCTCCAGCTGAATATGTATCAAGAAGATATAATTTTTTTATTTTTGATAAAACAAATATAAATTCATTAAACAAAATTTTTGTTCTTGAATATCTATGAGGTTGAAAAACAACAATTATATTTTTATTTATCTGTTTAGCTCCTGATAAAGTTGCAGCTATTTCAGTTGGATGATGTGCATAATCATCAAATATAATTGAAGAATTAACATTGCCTAAGTTACTAAATCTTCTTTTAACACCAATATAATTTGATAGTGCTTTTTTAATATAAGTATTTTTTACTCCTGCAGATAATCCTGCTATTATACTTGCTGTACCATTTAAAACATTATGAAGCCCTATAGCTTTTATTTTGTATGAATGAGAGCCTGATATATTTTGAATTGGAATATTAAATTTTAAGTTAAAAATACTATGTTCTTTTTTAAAAATTATTTTATCAATAAAAATATCTGCATATTTATTTTTTCTCGAATATGTAATTATTTTTCGTGTACGATTTTTGCTAACTATTTTTTTTAAATTTTTATCATCATTATTTACTATAGCTATTCCATAAAAAGGAAGATTCATTATGAATTGTTCAAAGGCTGAAAATAAATTTTTCTTAGTTTTATAGAAATCAAGATGCTCTATATCTAAATTAGTAATAATCGATATTTGGTGAGGAAGTTTAAGAAAAGATCCATCACTTTCATCTGCTTCCACAACCATCCATTCACCTTTTCCAAACTTATTATTTTTAGATAAAGAATTTATAATTCCACCATTAACAATTGTAGGATCAAGCATTCCTAATTCTAAAATATTTCCAACCAAGCTAGTTGTTGTTGTTTTGCCGTGTGAACCTGCAACTGCTATACATTTTTTATTTTTCATTAGTTCCCCAAGCATATCTGCACGACTTACTATTGGAATATTATTTTTTTTTGCTTTCAGTATTTCGGGATTATTTTTTTTTATAGCTGAAGAAAATACAACAGCATTAACATCTTGCAAATTTTTTTTACTATGACCAATTTTAACATTTATCCCAATACTTTTTAATCTTTTAACATTTTCACTTTCATTATTATCACTACCTAAAACAGTATATCCAATCTTATGCATTAATTCAGCAATGCCAGACATTCCAATTCCACCTATACCTATAAAATGTATCTTAATTTTTTTATTTTTGCTTATCATCTGCTATAATTTTCCACATCAATTCACTTGCATTTTCTAATTTTATTTTACTATAATTATTTAATACACTTTTTTTAAAATTATTGTCTTTAAAAACTTTTTCTATAAATAATATAATTTCTTCAATATTTATTTTTTTATCATCTAAAATTATACCACAATTAATATCAGTTAAAATTTTAGCATTTTCATATTGATGATTATCTTTAGCTGAAGATAATGGACAAATAATCGCTGGTATCTTGAAATTTATTAAATCATTTATAGTACCTGCGCCTGATCTACAAAAGGCTAAATTTGCTTTTTTTAGAATAGTTTCAAAATTATCATAAAAATTTTGAATTTCATAATCATAATTATACTTTATTAATAAACTTTCAATTTCTTGATGTTTGTTTGAAGGTGATTGAATAAAAAATTTAATTTTTTTTAATTCTTTTTTTATTTGTAAATTATTAATAATTTTTTTAAGTAATATTATTATCTCTTCAGATCCCTGGCTTCCTGCAAACACTAGAAAATTAAAAATATCACTTGTTTTATTATAATCCTTTTTAAAACTTTTTTTAATTATTTTTTGAGGCAGACCAACAATAGATATTTTTTCAAAATATTTATTTATAGAATAATAATTTTTATCAAAATTCATAAAAATTTTATTTGAAAACTTTATAAAAGTTCTGTTAGTTTGGCCTATTATAGAGTTTTGCTCATGTAAATATAACTTAGTTTTAAAAAAAATCTTGAAAATAATAAAACAAATTAATGGTGTTAATGATGCATAGCTTCCAAATGAAATTACAATTTTTGGTTTTAACTTCATAAAAATTATTATTGATTGGAAAAAGCCAAAAAATAATTTTATTATTGCTTTTAATTTAAAAAAAATATTTCCAGATAAATGTGAAGAATGAATTTTAAAAATATTATTTTCATTAATATTTTTAATATATTTAGAACCTCTTTTATCAGTCAATAAATATACATTTTCAATTTTCGAATCTATATAATTAAAAAAATTAACTGCAGGGATAACATGTCCACCCGTACCTCCAGTTATGATAAAAACGCTACTCTTCATTATTATTTATGTTTGTTAATGATAGAAGAAAACCAAATAAAATACTAGTTGCTAACATTGATGAACCGCCATAACTAACAAATGGAAGAGTCATACCTTTTGTTGGTATCATCCCTAGCGCACTAAGAATATTTATTAAACTTTGCATACCAAAGGAACAGATTAATCCAGAAATCGCAATAATTTTATATGGATTGATGATTTTAAGAACTATTATTAATGTTTTTACAACTATTGACAAAATTATTATTAAAATAACAAAGCAAAAAATAAGTCCTAATTCTTCACCGGCTACAGCAAAAATAAAATCTGTATTAGCATCTGGTATTTTTTCTTTTAAATCTCCTTGACCGGGACCCTTTCCAAATATTCCACCAGATTTAAATGCCATTATACTCAAATCAATTTGGTATGTATCAGCATTACCTAAAAAAGAGTCTATTCTATTTTTTACATGATCCAGAAAAAAATAAGCACCACAAGAAAGTGAAATAATTAATATTAAGCCATAAATGACTAAACTAATAGGTAGGCCAGCTATGAATAATTGACAAAAGAATGTAGAAGCAATTAAGATTGTCATACCTAAATCAGGTTGAAGAAGAACTAGAGCAATTAAAATTATAAAAGAAACGAAAGTAGCATTTAAAAAATATTTTTTCCCTTTAATAGATTGAGCAATACCCCAAGAAGATAAGATTATAAAAAAAGGTTTAATAACTTCTGAAGGCTGGAATGACAAATTAAATATTTTTAACCATCTTTTAGCTCCCTTAACTTGATATTCAGAGAATAATAAAGATAGTAAAAGTAGAACAAGTATTATAAAGCCAAATAAAGCAAGCCTCCTTATATTTTTATTGGATTGTTGTGATAAAAAAATAATTATTGCCAAACTAAAAATAAAAAAAATACTATGGCGATTAATAAATAAGAAATTCTGATTCACCGAATAAGAAAGTAAAACTCCCAACAAACCTAAAATTAGAATTAATATAAAGTTAACTTTATCTATTGAATTCCAAAATTTTAATATTTTCATTTTTTTATTTTATTTAAAATTAATTTGTTAAAAAACTCTCCTCTTTTTTCAAAGTTTTTAAATTGATCAAAGGATGCGCATGCAGGTGCAAAAATAATTGTTGATTTATCATTAAAAAAAGACAAATCTAAAAAGAGATTATTAATTACATCTTTTAAATTTATATAAGTTTTGCAAAGTTTATCTAAATTAATTTGTCTTTTTATTAAGTTTCGTGATTTCCCAAAAATATAGATTTGATTTATATTATTTTTAAATTTTCTAAACTCATCAAATCCATCTTCTTTTGCTGTGCCTCCTAAAATTAAATAAATATTTTTTTTATTTTGCAAACTAGCTATAGCAGAACTTATATTAGTAGCTTTACTATTATTAATTATTATTTTTTTTTTAGAATTAAAAATTATTTTAGATCTATAAGGTAAGCCTTTAAATTTTTTCACACCTTCAAAAAAACACTTCATTGGAATTTTCAAATATTTACAAACAACATATGAGGCTAAAATATTTTGAATATTGTGATTGTTTTGAAGATCTACAGAAATATCATTTAATTTAAATCTCTTTAATTTATAAAAATATTGGTCGACTATATATCCTTTATTATAAAAAATATCTGCATCAATCTTTTTGATTGAAAATGATATTTTATTTTTAATATTTTTATCATTAAATATTTTTTTTGAATATGGATCATCTAAAGAAATTAAATTAAGTTTATTAATTTCTGTATTAAATATATTTTTTTTTGTAGATATATAACTTTTAAAATTTTTATATCTATCAAGATGATCTTTTGAAAGATTAAGTAAAATTGAAATTTTTGGTTCAAATTTTTTTATAGTTTCAAGCTGAAAAGAACTTAACTCAATCACATGGTGAGAATATTTTTTTTTATTTTCTATTGAATTACATAATGCGTCACCAATATTACCACCAACAAATATATTTTTATATTTTGCTTTCAACATATTTCCAATTAATTTCGTTGTTGTCGATTTTCCATTTGTTCCTGTAATTGCAATAATTTTTTCATTTTTTAAGTTATTATAATATAAATTTAAATCTCTTTTAATTTTAGACTTTGGAACATATGATAATCTTTTATCTAATGTAGATAAGCCTGGAGTAAGATATATATTCTTATAATTTAGTAATTCAGTTTTACTTTTTTTAGTAAGATTTAAATTTGGAAATTTTTTTTTTATTGCATCTCGTTTTTTTTTGTTATCATCCCAACAATCAAATAGTTTTTTTTGTTTTCTCAAAAGTTTAAGAATTGAAACTCCACTTTTATTTAAACCATAAACATAATCTTTCATTTATCTTATTTTTAGTGTAGCCAAACTAATTAAAGCAAGAACAATAGTAATAATCCAAAATCTAATTACAATTGTTGATTCTGGCCAGCCCTTTTTTTCATAATGATGATGTAATGGAGCCATCATAAAAACTCTTTTACCAGTTAACTTAAAGCTTATAACTTGAATAACAACAGATAAAGTTTCTAATACAAATAAACCCCCAGCAATCGCAAGTACTATTTCATGTTTAACCATAATCGCTATTGAACCTATTGTAGCTCCTAAAGCTAATGAACCAGTATCTCCCATAAAAACTTTAGCAGGTGGTGCATTAAACCAAAGAAAGCCAAGAGCCGAACCTATGATTGCACCACATAATACTGACAATTCACCTGTTCCCGAAATGTAATTAATTAATAAATAGTCAGAAAAAACAATATTTCCTGAAACATATGCTATAAATGCAAAAGTCATAGCTACTATCATGATTGGTACTATTGCCAAACCATCTAAACCATCTGTTAAGTTAACAGCATTTGCAGAACCGACAAGAATAAACATAGAAATAATTATATAAAAATAGCCAAAATTTATTATTAAATTTTTAAAAAAAGGAAATGCTATTGATGTATCAATCTGATCATCTAAAATTTTTAATATAATTAAAGAAACTATTAAGGATAAAGATAATTGAAAAATTATTCTTGTAATAGCTCTTAAACCATTACTAGAATTTGTTTTAATCTTTTTGTAATCATCTAATATTCCAATTGATCCAAATGAAATTAAAGTGAGTAAACCTATCCATACAAAACTATTTTGTAAATCTGTCCATAAAACTGATGAAATTAAAATACTTAATATTATTAATACTCCTCCCATTGTTGGTGTGCCAGCTTTTTGAATTATATGATTTTCAGGACCATCTTGCCTAATTGGTTGTCCTTTTGGTTGAATTCTTGATAGTTTATTTATTATAAATTGGCCAAAAATTAATGAGAAAAATAAAGATGTTAAAATTGAAGCTCCTACACGAAAAGTAATAAAATTAAATAAGTTTAAAAAACTATATTGATTTACAAATTCTTGAGCTATGAATTTAAACAATTTTATCCTTCTTTTTTTAACTTTAATACTTTTGCTAATTTATTAACTTCTGTATCATTTGAAGATTTAACCATTATAATGGCTTTTTTATGTACATTTTGCATTAAATAACTCATAATGTTACGTGTACTACTCTTATAAACATATTTATTTTTCAAATCTGAAAACATACTTAGAGCTTTTTTGAAAAAGTTGCCACATAAAATCACTCTTTCAAAAGAGTGTATTTCAATATGTTTAATTACTTTACAATGCAAAGTTAATGTTTTTCTACCTAACTCATTCATGTTGCCTAGTATTAATATTTTAGAACAATTATTATCTTTAATTTTTGAAAAATTATTAATACTATTAATCATAGTTTCAGGGTTAGCATTATATGATTCATCAATTAATTTAATTTTTAATTTATTTAGTAGAACATTATGTCTACTACCTCTTCCTTCAACAAAAGGAATATTATTAGCATTTTTAATTACTACATCAGTATTAATTTTATTTACAATAAAAAAAGTTAAAATAAAGATTAAATTTGTAACTCTATGCTCCTCATAATCATTTATTAAAATTTTAAAACTCTTATTAAAAATTTTTAAAATAATTTCGTGATTTGAGTTTTTGTACTTTTTATTTTTTATATAACAATCAACATCATTTTTACCAACTTTTATGATTTTTTTTAATTTTTGTTTTTTAGCTAAATTATTGATTATTGACTCCGCCCTTGTATTATTTTGAAAATATAATGTTTTAACAAAGTCATTATATTTTTTATTAAAAATATCAGATTTTTCCTTAGCAATATTTATTTTATTTTTGAAACTTTCAAGATGTGTTGACAGGATATTAGTTATAAATACTTGTGATGGTTTTACTAATTTTGTTAAATCTTTAATTTCACCAAAATTATTTGTACCTATTTCAAATATTGCATAATCAGAATAAATATTAGTATTTAATATTGAAATCATAACTCCTAATTTATTATTGTAACTTTTTATAGAGGCTGAAACTTTATAATTTTTTTTTAATAGAAAATTTAAATTTTCTTTTAAAGATGTTTTTCCAGCACTACCGGTAATACCAATAATTTCACCCTCAATTAATGATCTTTTTTTTATTGATAATTTTTTTAGAAATAAGAAAATATCATCAACTAATAATATATTATCTTTATCTTTCAATTTATAAAAATATTTATCTGTAATGCAATATTTTGCACCGGCTTCAAGTGCTTCATTAATAAATTTATTACCATGATTTTTTGAACCTCTTAAAGCTAAAAAAATATCATTTTTAATAACCTCTTTACTATTTATTTTAATCTTATTTGAAGAAGTAAATATATATTTATTAATTTTTTCTTTTAGATTCATATTTATTTTATAAAACTTTTTGCTATCTTGTAATCATCAAATTTAATTTTTTTATTTTTAATTATTTGATATTTTTCATGACCTTTTCCAGCAATGATCAAAATTTCATTTTTTTTTATTTTTGAAATTGCAATTTTAATAGCTTTACTTCTATCTGGAATTTCTATACCTTCTGGACAATATTTTTTAAGAGTTTTTCTAATTATTTTTGGGTTTTCATATCTAGGATTATCATCCGTAATATAAACCTTTTCTGCATATTTTTTTGCAATTATTGCCATTTTTTTTCTTTTAGTTTTATCTCTATTACCTCCGCATCCAAAAACTATAGATGGTTTAAATTTATTTTTTGTGTACATTTTTAGTAAATTTCTTATTGCTTCAGGTGTATGAGCATAATCAATTATAATACTTGAAGATTTCTTTTTATAATTAATAATTTCAAATCTACCTGGTGCAGCTTTTAGTTTATTTAATGAATTTATTATTTTTCTTATACTAATATTCATAGCTAATGCGCAAGATATCGCACATTCTAAATTCTCTTTTTGAACATCATTTATTTTTAAATTTTCAATTATATATTTTTTGTTAAATACAGATAAATTTAAAATTTTTTTATTTTCAAAGAAAACATCTTTAGAACCAAAAGTAATAATATTAGTTTTTTTTAAAATTAATTTTTTATATAAACTTTTGTAAATTTTCAGACGAGAATTAAGTATTGCTGTGCCATTTAATTTCAAAATTTTATTAAATAATATTAATTTACTTTTCACATATGAAATATAATTTTTATGATAATCTAAATGATCATGTGAAAGATTAGTAATTGCAGCAATGTCTATACTTGAATCACTAAACCTTCCTTGATGAAGACCGTGACTTGATGCTTCAGCTATGAAATTAAACTTATTTCTTTTTCTTAAATATGAAAATTGATAAAGATCTAAATTATTTGGTGTTGTTAAATTAGAATCTTTAATTTTTTTTAAGTCTTCAAAATAACCAAGAGTGCCAATTAATCTTGTAGGAATTTTATTTATTTTGCATATTTGTGCTAAATACCATGCAGTTGAAGTTTTTCCATTTGTACCCGTTATAGCAATTGATTTTTTTGGTTTAAAAGGTTGTTTATATTTAATTAATTTTAAAACTTTTTTATCAAGATCTTTTACTACTACTTGAGTTATATTAATATTATCAAAAAAACAGTTTGTTATAATAATTTTTAGTTTTTTTGATATTGCTTCTTTTAAGTATGATAGTTTAAACTTTTTATATTTATTTACTACTAAAAGAGTATTTTCATTAACTGTATTTGAATGATCAGTTATATATTCTATTTTTATTTTAGGAAGTCTACCTACAATTTCAGCATCAGGTAAAATTTTTTTTATATCAGAGAAAAGCATTGTGAAGTTCATATAATCTTTTTATGTCTGCTTTAAGAAGATTATTTTCACCATTTTTAGGTAAGTTTAATATTTTAATCATTTCTAAAATAATATTTTTTACAAGAGGAGCATTGACAACTGCTCCTGTCATTCTTTGCTTAGAATTTTCAGGTTTTTTTGGATATTCTATGGCGGTATAAACAATATATTTTGGCTTATTAATTGGGAACAAACCAATAAAGGATGTTCTGTTTCTATCTTTATAATATCCTCCTTTTGGATTCAATAATTCAGAAGTACCAGTTTTACCACCTATTTGATATCCTTCAATTTTTACTCTTGGACCAGTAAATGCAGTCTTTTTTACAACGGCATTTAACAAGCTTAAAAAATAATCTGATGTATTTTTTTTAAGTAAAATATTTTTTTTTGATTTATTTTCTTTATTTAAGACTAATGTTGGATTTACTATATAGCCTTCATTAGCTATAGAAGCATAAGCCTTAACTAAATGAAGGGGTGTTATAGAAAAACTATGGCCAAAACCTATTCTAGTAGTTTCATGATTGCCCCAATTATTTGGATTTGCAAGAGGCTTCTCAGCTTCAAGTAATTCTATATTCAATTTTTCAAAAAAACCTAATTTTTTTAAAAAATCTTTCTGTTTATTTTTACCAATCTTATGAGCAATTTGGGCTGTGCCAATATTTGATGACTCAACAACAATTTTTTCAATATTATATAAACCATTATCTTTAAATTTATCATGATCTCTAACACCTTTAAAACTTTTTTTAACATCAAAAATCATATCAGGATTAATAATGTCATAATCATATCCATTCACCATTGTTAAAGGTTTAAATGTTGATCCCATTTCATAGTTTGATTGCACAACTCTGTTTATCAAATTGTATTCTTTAAAATTTTTATTATTAGGATTAAAGTCTGGGAAACTAACAGAAGATAAAATTTCACCATTTGTAATATCCATTACTACAGCTAGTCCAGAATCTGCACGAAATTGATTTATTGTATTAATCAAATTACTTCTAACTGATTGTTGAAGATTTATATCAATAGACAAATTAACATCTTTTGATTTTGAAAGAGATTCATTAAAGAATCTTTCTGAACCACTTTGTCCATTTTGATCAATATTAACAAAACCTACAATATGAGAACTACTATTTTGAAAAGGATATATCCTTTTTTTTTCATTAATAAATTCTAAATGAATCTCTCCAAGATCGATGATTTGTTGGTGTTCTAATGGAGTAATGTTTCTTTTTAACCAAACAAAATTTTTATTACTAGATAATTTTTTTTTTAATATTTTTTGATCTATATTAAGAATCTTTTCTAATTTAAGAGATAATATATCTATGTTTTCTATTGATTTAGGTCTTGCTGATAAAGATTTAGAGTTAACAGATGCTGCCAATATGTTACCATTTCTGTCATAAATATTTCCTCTGGTAAAAATATTCTTTTTTAAAATTTCAGATGTATCTTCAAAAAAACTAGATACTGAAATTGAACTTATTCTATAAAATGCTGATCCAAATATAAAAATAAAAACAAAAATTGAAAAAAAAATCCTTTTATGAAAGTTTTTTAATGAGTCTGAGTCAAATAAAAATAGTTTTTTTTGATTCATTTTATTTCGATTTTAAATTTATTAAAACTACATTATCATCTTCAAATTTTGAGATATTAGATAGAGATACAATCTTTTTCTCAATGTTTTCTTCTTCTAGAGAAAAATAAATATCATGAAGTTTTTTTAAATAATCAGGATTATTATGAAATGAATACTCAATTTTATTTATTTTTAATTGTTCTCTATATTTTTGAATATCTTTTTCAATTATTGTGTTTCTAACTTCAATCTTCCTTGTTAAATTACCAATAAATATTGATAAAAAAACAATAATTAAATTTATAAAAAGAAAAAAAACAATATATTTTGAGTATTTCATATTTAAATTTTTTGAGCCACCCGGAGCTTAGCTGATCTAGATCTTGGATTATTTTTAATCTCAAAATCATTAGGTCTTAAAGGTTTCTTGGTGATTATCTTTAATGTTATTGGACCAAGATCAGTTAAGTCCGGGAGGTGGCGGGAGGAACGCCATCTTTTACCACTTTTGTGGTTGAAAAAATCTTTCACAATCCTATCTTCTAGACTTTGGAAAGAAACTATAATTAACAAGCCATCTTTAGCTAACAAATTTTCTGATTTTTCTAAAGCTTGTCTTAATTCATTTAACTCATCATTTACGTATATTCTTAGCGCTTGAAAAGATTTAGTGGCTGGATGTATTTTTTTATTAGAATTAGAATATGGTACAGATTTTTTAATTATATCCGATAATTCTAAAGTATTATCAATACTCTTTTTAGATCTATTAATTACTATATTTTTAGCAATTCTTCTTGAAAATTTTTCTTCTCCTAATTCATAAAAAATATTTGCAAGTTTTTTTTCATCATATGAATTTACTATTTCATGAGCATTTATATTTGATAAACCCATTTTCATATCTAGAGGACCATCATTTTGAAATGAAAAACCCCTAGAAGAATTATTAATTTGATTCGAACTTACGCCTAAATCAAATACAATCACATCAAATTTTTCTCTAGAATATTTTGATTTACTGATTATCTGATCCATTTTGCTAAATTTTTCATTAAATAATTCAAAATTTTCATATTTTTTTCTTATCTCTTTAAAGAAAACTTTTGATATTGGATCTCTATCAATAGCAATTAAATTTTTAACCTCAAACTCTTCTAAAATAGATTTTGAATAACCTCCGCCTCCAAATGTAGCGTCAATTAAATTAATTTTTTTATTATTAGGAATAAATGATTTAACTTCATCTAGCATTACAGGAAGATGATTATTAATCATATGATCCTCTCAATATTTTACGTAAAGTTTTTTTATTTGAATTTAAACGAGTTCTTGATTTATTTTGAAGATCAATAGCAAATTTAGGATTTACAATTTGAAAATAGTAACCTTGACCTACAAAAGTAACTTCGTTTTTAATATTTGCAAATTTCTTTAATGTCTCTGGAACTAAAAATCTTCCTTCTTTATCAATATTTGTAACTAACATTTCAGAAAATATTGAAGTTGTAAAATCATCATGTTCATCTGAGAAAAAATCTAAATTATTTATTCTGGAAGCTATTTCTTTTACCCTTATTACACTTAAACCCTCTATTGCCTTGTTTCTTAGTGACTTTAATAAGATTATTTCATTCTTATGATCTTTTGGTAAAGCATTACGATATATTGAAGGAAGCGAAACTCTTCCTTTTTTATCTATTTTATTTACAAATGTAGAAACAAATAAATCCATGGTATTTCATGGGTTACCATGGGATATATTGGGCGTCAATGGGATTAAATAAGAAAATTGTGTATGTTCTTGTTTTGTTCACTATTATTATTAGATGATGCATAAGCCGGGTTCTGTAAATTACAAAGTAAAATGATGATCATTAATCTAGAATAAATGTTGCCATTTATTTCAAGCGGTCTACCCGAATAACTTAGCTGGAAACTAATTGTTACTCCTACTTGACCTTGCTCCAAAAAGGGTTTGCAATGCCTTTATTGTTACCAATAAAGCGGTAAGCTCTTACCTTACCATTTCAACCTTACCGCATATAAATATGAGGCGGTATATTTTCTGTTGCACTTTCCCTAAGCTCACGCTCGCCAGGTG
>MDSW01125318.1_pt1 | contig 21255 bp, 22 predicted proteins | sample 811171 | NCBI WGS metagenome assembly MDSW01 (sample SAMN05326641, study PRJNA326480) | marine metagenome | isolation source: seawater | place: Atlantic Ocean: North West | collected 2012 | reverse complement strand
TGATTTTTCAGCTATAGAAACTAGGTATGGAAGTGGATATAGATGGAATGTTAGTTAATGTTTAATTATCTTTTAAAAAATCTATCTATTCTAAAAAAATTTTTATTTATAAATCTTATTTTTTTTACAGTTATTGGTTTATTTACTTTTTTATATTTAAAGAATGTCCAACCCAATTTAATTAAAAAAAAATCGTCAAATCATATTAAAATAATTAATAATACTATTGAAAACCTTGAAAGATTAGAGATCAAATTTTTTGAGGAAGATATTAGAAGATTTTTGTTTTCTACGAGATTCATTTTTCAAAGTCTAGACAGAGTAATTTTTTTTAATAATGAGCTAGATTTAATCGGGGATACAGATACTCTTGATCTCGATCCAAGATCATTTTCATCAAGATTAGATATTATTGAATTAGAAATTTTAAATGAAAAAAAAACAAAAGAGATAACAGAGGGAAAAAATATTAATATAGGTAGTGATAATCTTGTATCGCTTAAAGATATTCTGTTTAATTACGCAGGATCAAAAAACTATGGAATTCCTTTCACTTTTATTCAACAAGAATTTAATAATTTTAAATTAACAACTATTAAAAATGTCTTTAGAGGAGATAAAAATATTGGCTATATTGCAATTACCGAAAACGCAAATGATGTAAGAGCAGCAATTAATGAAAGAAAAACTTTTATTATAAGGACTGCTTTTGCAGTAGGAATTGTAATTTTGATTTTTTCATTCGTATTGAATAGATATTTTTTAAAACCTATTCAAAATCTAGTTAACTATATTAATAAAATTAAAAATAAGGATCATAAAAAAATAAATATAGATAATCTTAAAATAAGAAATGATGAACTTGGTTTACTTTCAAAATCTCTTGATGATATGACTTTAGAGCTCCAAAAAAGAATTTCGCATGCCGAAAATTTTTCCACAGATCTAGTCCACGAAATAAGAAATCCTTTAGCATCATTAAAAAGCGCATCAGAAATACTTAATGATACTAAAGATTCAGAAGAAAGATTAAAATTGATTAATATTTTGAGCCATGATGTACAAAGAATTGAAAGATTAATTACTGACTATTCTCAAATTTTGAAAGATGAAGTTGCCTTAAGTAAAGAAAAATTTAAAAAAATTGATTTAGCCCCTGTTATTCAGTCTGTTGTTGATGATTATAATAATATTTATCATGTCAAAAGTGGAATTAAAATTTCATGCAATTACAAAAATGATAAAACTTATATTATTAATGGAATAGAAAATAGAATAGAGCAAATAGTTGCAAATTTATTAGATAACGCAATTTCATTTAGTAAAAATAATCAAAATATAGAGGTTAAAGTTGTAAAAAATTCCAATAATCAAGTTCTAATAAATATTCTTGATGAAGGACCAGGTTTTAAAGAAAGAGATACTAATAAAATATTTAAAAGATTTTATAGTAATAGACCGGACAAATTTGGACAACATTCTGGGCTTGGATTAAATATTGTTAAAAATTTGGTTGATCTCCATAAAGCATCAATATCAGCATCGAATAGAACAGATAAAAATGGAGCCAATTTAGAAATAATATTTCCTAAGGTATAAAGACTTATTGATTAAATAAAATATTATTGCTAGAAAACTCGCCATGGATGATTTCAAAGTAAAAGACATTTCTCAAGCAGAGTTTGGAAGAAAAGAAATTTCTATTGCAGAAAGTGAGATGCCTGGATTGATGGCTTTAAGAGAAGAATATGGAGATCAAAAGCCTTTAAAAGGTGCAAAAATAATTGGGTGCCTTCATATGACTATTCAAACAGCTGTATTAATAGAAACATTAGTCTACCTTGGTGCAGAAGTTAGATGGTCCTCTTGTAATATATTTTCTACTCAAGATCATGCTGCAGCAGCAATAGCTAAAATAGGAGTACCAGTTTATGCTTGGAAGGGTGAAACTGAAGATGAATATATTTGGTGTATTAAACAAACAATTGAGGGTAAAAAAGATTGGAAACCTAATATGTTGCTAGATGATGGTGGTGATCTAACTGCAATGATGCATAAAGATTATAAAGATTTACTCAAAGATGTAAGAGGTGTTTCTGAAGAAACAACAACAGGAATTAAAGCATTAAATAAAATGCAACAAAATAAATCATTAATGGTACCAGCAATCAATGTAAATGATTCAGTTACTAAATCAAAATTTGATAATTTATATGGGTGCAGGGAAAGTTTAGTTGATGGAATAAGAAGAGCAACTGATGTAATGATGTCAGGTAAAGTAGCTATAGTTGCAGGTTTTGGAGATGTAGGTAAGGGGAGTGCTGCATCATTGAGGCAAAGTGGAGCAAGGGTTTTGGTTACAGAAGCTGATCCTATATGTGCATTACAAGCTTCTATGGAAGGGTATGAAGTTGTTCTGATGGACGAGGCCATTGATAAAGCAGATATTGTAGTAACAGCTACTGGAAATAAAGATATTGTTACAGCTGATCATATGAGAAACATGAAAGATAGAGCTATACTTTGTAACATTGGACATTTTGATAATGAAATTCAAGTTGAAGCATTAAAAAATTATAAATGGTCTGAAGTTAAACCACAAGTGCATGAAATTGAACTACCAAGTGGAAAAAGAATTATATTATTAGCAGAGGGAAGATTAGTTAACCTAGGATGTGCAACAGGTCATCCAAGTTTTGTGATGAGTGCTTCATTTACAAACCAAGTAATTGCCCAAATAGAATTATGGAATAACCACAAAAATTATGAAAATAAAGTTTACGTTCTTCCAAAACATCTAGATGAAAAAGTCGCAATGTTACATTTGAAAAAAGTTGGTGCTAAATTAACTAAATTATCAAAAGAACAAGCGGATTACATCAGTGTTGAAGTTGAAGGTCCATACAAGTCAAATGCATATCGCTACTAAAGGTAGTAAAATCGATATATCTTCAGAAAAAAAATTAGAAGAATTTTCGAAGAATTTTTGTACAAATTTAAAGTTAGGAGATATTTTTTTTCTTATTGGAGATATAGGTATTGGTAAGACTACATTTGTAAAATATATTATCAATCACTTACAGTTTAAATTTAAACAAAAATTTACTGAGGTCACTAGTCCCACATTTAATATAATGAACGAATATGTGATAGATAATTATTTAATCAAACATTATGACTTATTTAGACTTAATTCTTCAAAGGATCTTCAAAATTTAGATTTATTTGATGAGTCTCATAAAGCTATCTTATTTATAGAATGGCCTCAGATTATAAAAAAAAAACCTAACAAAGTAACAGAACTATACTTTGAGTATGAAAATGAGTATCAAAATAGATTTATTAAGTTTTAAAATTAAATGATATCCAAAAAAAATATTAAAAAATTAAAAGGAGATGCTTCACATAGAATTTTTTATAGAAAAATAAATAAAGACTCGTCATCAATATTAGTTTTTGCAAAAAAAGATAAAAAATCTAATTTGTTGAATTATGATGCGGTAAATCGAATTTTGATAAAGAACAACATTTTAGCACCAAAATTATTAAATGAAAATTATTCTAAAAATTTCATAGAAATCCAAGATTTTGGTGATCAAACTATTTTTGATTTATTTAAAAAAAAAAAAGTTCACCAGTTATTAATTTTTAAAAAAATCATAAAATTATTACGTAATATTCAAATAATTCGTCTCAGAAAAATAAAAAATTTTCGGAAGAATAATTATCAAATTCCTTTATATGAATCTAAAATTTTATTGGATGAAGCAAAACTTTTTTCAGATTGGTATGTAAAAAAAAAGTTAACAAAAACTAAATATCAATTTTTTAAAAAAAAATTTATAAAAGAGATTAAAAAATTAATTAAAAAACTTCATCTTAAAAATGATACTTTTGTGCATAGAGATTTCCATGTTTCCAATTTAATGATTACAAAAAATAAAATTGGTATTATAGATACACAAGATGCTTTAATTGGTAATAGGGCTTATGATTTAGCATCTTTAATTGATGATGTAAGATTTAAAACGTCAACGAGAATTAAACAAAAAGTATATAAATTATATTTAAGTTTTCATAAAAAAATAAAGAAAAACCATTTTAAGAACGATTTTGAGATAATTTCAGTATTAAGAAATTTGAAAATAATTGGAATATTTACCAGATTAGCACTAAGGGATAAAAAAAAGAAATATCTAAGTTTAATTCCTCATGCTTGGAAATTAATAGAGTTAAGATCAAGAAATAATGATAAATTTAAAAACTTAAATGATTTACTTTATACTATCAAAAAAGTTAGAAAATAAATGAAAATAACAACAGCTTTAATATTATGTGCAGGATTTGGTAAAAGATTAAATCCAATAACACTTAAAACGCCAAAACCTCTTTTAAAGTTTAAAGATACTACTTTATTAGATTATTGTATTAGTCTTGTTCTAGATCTTAATATAAAAAAAATATTGATTAATTCATTTCATTTAAAAGAACAGATTAATGAATTTGTAAAAATTCGAAATTATAATGCTGAAGTTAAAGTTATAGACGATGGTAATGATATTCTTAATACAGGAGGAGGAGTTTTAAATTTGATTGATAAATCTAATGATGAAAATTTTTTAGTTTTTAATCCTGATACTATATGGAAAAAAAATTATGATGAAGAGATCAACAGAATGATCGAGTTTTATTTTAATAAAAAATTAAAGAATATTCTTTTACTGGTAGATAAAAAATTAAGTTTCGATGAGGATTTAAGAGGTGATTTTGGTTTAATGAATAATCTAATTAATCATAATAATAACGAATTTATATATACAGGATGTCAAATATTAAACAGATCTATTTTTGAACAAAAGAAAATAGAGAATTTTTCAATCACAAAAATTTGGCATGATTTGATTAAAAAAAAACAATTGCATGGTTTTGAGAGTAAACATAAATTCTATCATATAACTAACTTGGATATCTTTAAAAAACTAAAAGATCTCTAGCTCTATCTTTATCTAAATAATTACAATTTAAAATTTGTAAGTTTTTATTTATATTAATTAATAATGGATTGCCTGTAGGAATTTCCAACTTAGTAATTTGTTTTTCATCAAGTTTAAATAAAAATTTGCACAACGCTCTTATAGAATTTCCATGCGCTGATATTAATATATTTCCATCTTTGATTTTGTCCATAATTTCTAATTTAAAATATTCAGTAGTTCTCTGAAAAGTATCCATTAGTGACTCTGTATTAGGAATAAATTTAGAGGGAATATCTTTGTAAGTATCTATATTCAATGGATGAAATGGGCTTTCTTTATTTAGTGGACTCGGTTTTGTATTCCAAGACCTTCTAAATTGATACACTTTATCTTCTCCAAGTTTTTTAATTGTTTCGATTTTATTTAATCCGGTAAGCTCACCATAATGTCTCTCATTTAATTGCCATGCTCTTACATATTTTTTCTCATCATTTAAACGTTCTTGGATAATTTCAAGAGTTTTATTTGCTCTTAATTGAAGTGACGAATAGTAATAATTAATATGTATATTGGATTTTTTTATTAGATCACCAGCTTTTTTTGCTTCTAATTTACCATTTTCTGTTAAATCTACATCTACCCAGCCTGTGAATCTTTTTTCAAGGTTCCAGATGCTTTGACCATGTCTAATTAAAATTAAATAACTCATTTTTATTGAACTTAATTTAATATAAAAAAAATATTGATAGTTAAATGAAAAAAATATCTTTATTAACAAAAATTATCTTTCATACATCTAATATTGGACTGATTATATTATATCTTTATCCAGGAAGTATTTTAGGCTACCTTGCATATAACGATATTCAAAAACAACCACAATTAACATCAAATTTTATTATATTTTCATCTAATCACGTTTATGCCTTTATTCTTTTGTCAGTTTTGGGTTTAATTTCGCACCATAAAAATAAAGTAAATATTTTATTTTTGTATTTATTTTTTATATCTATTTTTTTGGAATTGTGTCACATTTTAATTCCTCAAAGAGATTTTGAATTTCGTGATTTATATGGAAATTTTCTTGGGGTTTTTTTAATTTTTTTATTTTTTAAACTATTAAGATTTTTTAAACAAATTAAATGATCATAAATTTTAAAATTTTTTTTCTAATAGTTTCTTTTGTATTTATTTCTTCATGTTCTTCTATTCCTCAAAATACTGCTAACAGTTGTAAAATTTTTGATGAAAGATATCTTTGGTATAAACATTCAAAAAAAGTTCAAAAAAAATGGGGTACACCAATTTATATTCAATTAGCAATCATAAAAATGGAATCCGATTTTGATTGGCTAGCCAAACCACCGAGGCAAAAATTATTCAAAGTTATCCCTTTTAAACGTCCATCAAGTTCATTTGGTTATTCACAAGCAGTTAAAGGGACTTGGCAACAATATAAAAAAGAGACAGGAAATAAATTGGCAACTAGAGCAAGATTTAAAGATAGTGTCGATTTTATTGGCTGGTATACAAACAAAACAAAATTAATTTTAAAAATACCTCTAAATGATGCTTTTAAACAGTATATAGCTTATCATGAGGGATGGGGAAATTATAAAGATTATAAAAAAAATAATAAAATAATTAGTTTAGCAAGAAAAGTTGAAAAACAATCCAAAATTTATAAAAGACAACTTATAAAGTGTTCAAATAGATTAAATAAAAATAAATATTTTATTTTTTAAATAATTGTTTGTTTAGCTCAATATCTACAGCATCTATCCTTTTTGTATTTTTTGCTAAAGCTAAATACATTGATGGAGTAACATAAAGAGTAAAAAATGTAGAGATTATCATTCCACCTAAAATTGTTGCACCAACAGCCAACCTCGAACCTTCTCCTGCCCCCGGACCAATATTACCTATGACTAAAGGCATCATTGCTATCATTGTACTCAAAGAAGTCATAATTATTGGTCTGAACCTAATACTACATGCTTCCTTAACTGCTGTTTCAATATTTTTTCCAGTAGTTCTTATTTGATTGGAATAATCAACAATCAAAATACTATTTTTTGTTGAAATCCCAATAAGTATTATAAGAGCTATTTGTGAAAAAATATTTATTGAGGTATTCAAAAAAATTATAAACACTAAACCTCCAAATATAGCTAACGGCACAGTTAGAATTATAATAAAAGGATGTATAAAGGAGTTAAATGTAGCTGCCATTACTAAATATGCTGTTAATAATGCTAGCATAAAAATTATAACTAATTCGTTACTAGTCTCTTTAATTTCCTCAGATTTTCCTTTCCATGAAATTTGATTTTCAGGTGCAGACTCAGCCATAGTTTTTTCTAAAAAGGAAATTGCCTCATTTAAGGTATATCCTTCACTTATATTTGCAGAAATAGTCACAGCTCTTTGTCTATTATATCTTGCTAATTCTTTTGCTGATCCTTCCTCTTTAAATTCAACTAAGTTAGCTAAAGAAATAAGTTTTCCTGATGTTTCAGATCTTACGAAAATTTTGGAAATACCATCTTTATTTCTTCTATCTGACAAATACTGTTGAACAATTATAGGATATTCTTTTCCTAAACGATTAAATGTAGTTATTTTTTTTCCGCCATATAATGTTTCAAGGGTTTTACCAATTGTTTGAGTAGAGATACCTAAATCTTTTGCTTTATTTTTATTTATTATAAGTTTCACTTCTGGTTTATTTCTATTATAGTCAGACTCTATTCTAGATAAATTCTTATTAGATCTTAATTTTTTTATTATACTATTTTGTATTTCCTCTAACTCTTCATAAGTACGTCCGTATATCACCATTTGGACTGGTTTATTATAATTCGAAACTCTTATCGACTGTGGTGAAATTGGAAATGCTACTGCTTGAGGAAGTGTTACGATTTTTCCGATTGCTTCTCTCATTACAGTTTGAGAATCTTTTTTTCTATTTTTCCAGTCATCTAGAAGGGCAATTATAATAAAACTATTAAAGGAATTAGCTGAACTTCCAAATCCAGGTACTCGCATAATAAATCTAGAGTAAGGACTATCATCTGTCTGCAATAAAGGTATTAATCTTTTTTCTACTTCTTGAGCTTTTTCTTGTGTATATTCAAAAGAACTACCTTCATCAGTAAAACCAAGCACCAAATAAGCTCCCCTATCTTCCTTTGGTAATAATTCTTTTTTTGCAAAACTAAATAAAAAAATTGATATCAAAATTATAAATACAATAAAAACACTAACTATTTTTGTTTTATTTATGACGACATCTAATGTCTCTTTATAAAAATTTGAGAAATTTAAGAAAATTTTTTCAAATTTCTTAATTAAATTATTTTTAGAATTTCTCTTTTTTAAAAATTTACTAGCCAACATAGGTGAAAGAGTGAGTGCGACAAAAGACGAGATTATAATAGAAAAGGATAACGCTATTGCTGTTTCTTTAAAAAGGGTTCCTGAAATTCCTTCGATAAAAATTAAAGGTAAAAAAACTGCAATTAAAATTAATGTCGTAGCAATTATAGCAAATGAAATTTGTTTAGAACCTTTGTAAGATGCAATTAAAGGGGTTTCTCCATTTTCTATTCTTCTATATATTGCATCAGTCATTATTACAGAGTCATCTGTAATAATACCTATCGCTAAAATAAAACTTAAAAGAACAAAGATATTTATTGATAATCCAAAAATATAAAGTCCTAAAAAGGACGCAATTAAACTTACAGGAAGAGCAATAGCAGGAACAATTACTGCCTTTAGATTACCTAAAAACAAATAAATTATAATAACTACTAAAATAAATGCAATTACAAGTGTTTTGTATACTTCCTGAATCGCAGCTTCCACATAGTTTGCTCTATTAAATGAAACCCTTAAGTCCAATCCTTCTGGAAGAGATTTTTTTACCTCAGTTATTTTTTTTTTTATATCATGTGAGAGTTCTACTGTTGAAGCACCACTTCTAGCATAAATACCTATTCCAACAGTTTTTAAATTTATTTGATCTTTAGTTTGAGCCTTAAATAAAGTTTTTTCAGAAACGGGTCCAAATTCAATATCTGCTACATCTGATAGTAATATTACTTTATTTGAAGATTTTTTTATCGGTAATTGTTTAATTGTTTTAATGTTGTTATATGATTTATCTAAATTTAAGGTTAAATCAATATTATCTGCCTCTAAAGTACCAGCAGGTAATCTAATATTTTCTCCTTTTAAAGCCTCCTCGACTTCTTGAATTGTTAAATTGTAAGCAGCTAATTTAATTGGATCTACCCAAACTCTAATACTTAATTCTCTAAGTCCACCAACTAAAATTCTTCCAACATTTTTAACACTTGAAAATTGATCAATTAAAAATCTTTCTGCATAATCTCCTAACTCTAAGTCACTCCATGTTTTGGATGAAAGGGATAGCCACATTGTAGTGGTAAAACCTGCAGCTCTTTTTAGTATCTGGGGCGGGTCTGACTCGGCCGGTAAGTTGTCTACAACTCTCGCAACTCTTTCTCTAATATCATTAGCAGCATTGTCTAAATCAATTCTTGTATCAAATTCCACATTGATTGTACTTCTTCCATTTTCAGATTTTGAATCAATATTTTTTATGCCTTCTGCTCCCCCAATAACATCTTCGACTACCTGAGTAACTTCTTGATCGACTATAGAGGCAGCAGCTGATTGATATTCTACCTTTATTTGGACCACAGGTGGTTGGATTCCATCAGGCAATTCTCTTACAGGCAATTTCCAAAAAACAAATATTCCAAAAATAATTAAAATTAGAGACATCACCCATGATACTGCTGGCCTTTTAATGCTTAGTTCTGTTATTGACATTTAATTTTTAATAGGTTTGATTTTACCTTTAGGTCTAACTTTTTTTAGTCCTTCAGCTACAATTAGATCACCAAGACTTAAACCCGAGATTATTTCTACCTTGCCATCTCCTCTTGAACCAATTTTAACTTGGGTTTTATTAGCAATATTATCTTGAGAAACTCTATAAACATAAGAATTTTCCCCCTCCATCATTATACTTGTATCAGGAACACTTAATGAACTTCTTAGATTAAATTTTACACTTATTTCAAGTAAAGATCCTGATAGTAACTCTAAATTTTGATTATTTATTTTAACTCTAGAAAGCAAACTCCTAGTATCAGCATTAATTCTACTTGAAATAAAATCTATGTTTCCCTCAAATACTTTATTTTTGTAACTTGATACTTGAACTTCAACTGGCAAACCTTTTTTTATAAATGGCGCATAGCTTTCTGGAACTTTAATATCTGAAAAAATTAAAGAATTATCGTCTAATGTAATAATAAAGATATTGTCAGAAACAAATATATCTTCAGTTAAACCTGTATAGCCTAAAATCCCACTAAAGGGCGCAGTTATGCTTCCACTCTTTAAATTTAAAATTATATCACCTTTTTTAATTTTATCTTTGAGTTCTATTTGACCAACTACATCATCTTTTCTAATTTTAAAGGTTTTACTTTTATTTGAAATGGCTGTGCCAAAAGTTTCTAATCTTTCATTAAATTCTTCATTGATTACTTGAGTAACAATTATACCTGGAGGTGGTACTTTACTAAATTTGTTTTTAAAATGATTTCCAATCATAGTTCTAGCAATAACAACAATCGCAATCACGAGAAAAAAAATTGTAACAATACTTATAATTTTGGTAGATCTTTTCATCTAAAATTTTCCATATTCGGCCCAGGAGCCATCATATATTTTCGGCAAATATTTATCATTAATTAAAGAATAAGCTAGAGCTAAAACACATGCTGTAACTCCAGAACCACATGTAAATACCACACTATCCGAGGAAATATCTTTTAAATCTTTACTAAATATTTCAATGAGTTCTTTTCTTGATTTAAAAGTTTTATCATCATTTATTAATACATTAAATGGAATACAAATCGAATTTTTAATATTTCCACTTCTAAGACCTTTTCTTGGCTCTTTTACTTCACCCCTAAATCTTTCAATGCTTCTTGCATCAATAACTTTAAAATTTTTTTTTGAAATATTTTCATCAATTTCTTTTTTATCTTTTAATAAATTTCTTATCTCTTTTGCTATATAATTTTTTTTTTTTATATGGGGTAGCTCAGTACATGTAATTCTATTTTCGTTAATCCATTTTTTTAATCCACCATTAAGAACCTTTACTAAATCTGGTTTGTGACCATAATATATAAAATTATACCAACATCTACATGAACTTATTACATCTGAGTTGTCATAAATTACAATTTGATCATTATTATTGATTCCCATTTCAGAAACAATTTTTTCCCATTCATTTAACTCAACCAACATATGAGGCAAATCAGTTTTTTTATTTGAATTCTTATCTAAATCAAAAAAAATCGAATTAGGAATATGTTTATTTTTATACTCCTCATATCCATTTCTATTCGTTAGAGGCATATGCCAAGAGCAGTCAATTATTTTAAAATCATGAAAATTTTTTTCTAATTCATTTGTCTCAATTAATGACATTCAATTTTTTTCTAAGTATTTTTGATGATATTCCTCTGCTTTACAATAATTGTGAATAGAGGAAATTCTGGTAACAACTTTACCTGAAAGTTTTTCATTTATATTATTTAAGATCTTTTTTGCAATTTCTTTTTGATTTTCATTTTCATAAAAAATTTCACTTCTGTATTGTGTTCCATAATCTGGACCTTGGGAATTTAGAGTTGTTGGATCGTGAAATTCAAAAAATTTTTTAATAATATTTTCGTAAGATATAATTTTTGGGTCAAATTCTAACTTTACAACTTCTGCATGATTAGTAGTTCCAGTACAGACTTCTTTATAAGAAGTATTTGAGTTATTTCCACCACAATATCCAACCTCTGTTTTTTTTATTCCCTCTATTTTACTAAATTTAATTTCTGGACCCCAAAAACATCCTAAAGCTAAAATTGCTATTTCCATTGATAATACTTGAAATTAATTTACTAATTATTCCTATGTTAAGCAAAAATCAATTGGGCTTTTTGTACATGTTTCTATCAATATGTGCATTTTCTTTAATGGATGTAATAGTTAAATGGTCCGTTGAGTACCCTATAGGACAAGTTTTATTTTTTAGAGGTTTTTTTGGTATAGTTTTTTATTTTTTTGTAATTCCTAGGGATAGACTTCATAATTTTTATAAAACTAAGAGACCAGGATTACATTTTGCAAGATGCATTTCAGGATTAATTGCATTAGTAGCAATTTTTATTGCATTAAGAAAACTACCTTTAGCAACTGTTGTTAGTATATCATTTGCGGCCCCAATATTTACAACAATTTTTTCTATATTTTTATTAAGTGAAAAAGTTGGTATCTTTAGATGGTTAGCTGTAATTGTTGGTTTTATAGGTATTTTAATTATAACAGAGCCAGGCATCAGTCAGTTAAATATTTATTATATTTTTCCAATAATTTTTTGTTTAGGGCTTTCATATGTTGCAATTACTATAAGACAGCTCTCTACGAGTGAACCAGTGTGGTTAATTTCTTTTTATTTTTCATTATCTATAACACTGTTAAGTTTTTTTACTATTCCACAAGGCTGGGTAATTCCAAGCTTAGAACATTTCGTTTTGTTATCTTTTATAGGTATTTTTGGTGGCGTTGCTAATTTATGGTTAAGTCAATCTTATAAATATTCAGAAGTTTCATTAGTCACGCCCTTGAAATATTTGGCCCTAGTTTTTGCAATAATTTTTGGATATTTTATCTGGGGAGAGATTCCTACAATTAAAACATTAATTGGAGCTTTTTTAGTTATTATTTCAACATTGATAATTTTTAGAAGAGAAATATACAAAAAAAATATTATTACTTCCAAAACAATTAATGACTAAAGTTCCAAAATATTGGTCTAAAGCAAAAAAATATTTATCGAAAAAAGATAAAAAAATGTCAAAATTGATTAGGATCTATCAAAGCCCTTCAGAAATTATTCTTACTTCTAGAAAAGATATCTTTTACTCTTTATGCAAAAGCATAGTTGGGCAACAAATAAGTGTTTCAGCTGCCAACTCTGTTTTTTTGAAATTCAAAAGAAAATGTAATAATAAGATTAACGCAAAAAAAGTTTACAGTTTAACTTTTAATCAACTAAAAAAATGTGGCTTAAGTCGACAAAAAGTTTTGGGAATAAAAAGTTTATCAAAACAGATTATTAATAAATCTTTTAAACCAAAATTAATATCTAAAATGAGTGATGAAGAGGCGATTATTTATCTTTCCAATTTAAGGCAGGTTGGAAGATGGTCGGCAGAAATGATTTTACTCTTTACTTACAATAGGCCCAACATTTGGCCTGTTCAGGATATAGGACTTTTAAGGGCTATCTCAAAAAATTATAATAAAAAATATTTACCACCAGAAAAATTTGTCAATACTCTTAAAAAAAGATTTTCACCTTATTGTTCAGTAGCTACATGGTATTTGTGGAGAAGCATAGACCCTGAACCAATACAGTATTAACTACCTTCTACTATTTGATGATGTCTAATAACATGACCATTTAGAATATCATGGGCTTCTTTATATTCTTTAGAGTCATAGCATGCTACAGCAGTATTATAATTTTTGAATTCGACAACAACAATTCTAGGTGAATCTATTCCTTCGTTGGTTCTATTTTTTCCACCTCTGACTTGGAATTTACCAGAAAAATTTTCTACGGCTGGTTTAGCTTTTAAAGCATACTCTTTTAGTTTTTCCTTGTTTAAAATTTTCTCATATATACACACCCAATAGCCTTTCATAATTTTCCTTTCATGTTAATCTATCCACTCTTGATAATTATTATAATTATTTTGTAAAAATTTTGGTAGTCGATCTAATGAATATTTTTCAAGTTTACTGCCATCACCTATTTTATTAACTCTTTTATCAACTTTAAGATCATAGATTGCTTGTTTGTTTTTAATTATTTTTTCAATTTCCTTTGTTGTCATAGGATTAACATCAAATTCTCTATGATGGAGATATGATTTTAATTTATACTCAATTTCTTTTGCATTTTTAATGTTTGAAAAATGCCATCCACCATTTTCGACAAATTTAATACTACTATATTTTTTTTTAGAAAATAAAATATCAAATCTTAAAAAAGAATATTTTTTATCTTTTATATTTCTCAACCATTGAGGTGAAATCAAATCCTTTTTTTTACAAGCTTTTGTCCCAGTCCAAATTAGATTAGGTAATTTAAGATTAAATTTGTAGTAAAACATATCTTGTTTAAATAGGATTATTTTTTCTTTAATTTCATCTAAATTTAAATTTTCAAGTCTAGGTATTTCATCAACATCTGAAATTAATATGAGATCATTTTTTTCAGCAATATCTAAACCTTTTTCGATAAAGTTTCTTTGACCATTTTCTCTATATGCGGCATTCATTATATATGCATGATGATCATTGTCTGGATCATTTATATTAATTAAATTATCAGGCTCTTCATCATGGATCAGATAAATTATTTTTTTTTTGAATTTTTCAAATTTTTTATGATTAAATTTTAAATCCCTTTTATCACCTTTGTGAGTGTAAATACTTTCAACTATTACAAAATAATCCACAAAATCATTGAGTGTATTTAACCTTAAATCTAACACCATCTCTTCGTCAAAATACATAAAACAATCAAAAACTTTCATAACAACTTTTAAATCTTTTTTAATTTTTTTTATATGATAAAAAATTACATGGCTGATAAATTAATCATAACTTTTGAAGAATATACTAAAATAGTAGAAAAATTAGCAATTCAAATACATAATAATTATAAACCAACAGTTTTGGTGGGTATAATGCGAGGAGCTGCTCCTATCCTAGATATTTTATCAAGAATTTTGAAACTTCCAATAGCATATATAGTCATACAAAGTTATTCAGGCGAAGGTCTAGAAGACAAACAGGGCCAACTTATGTTTGCTAGAGAAATAAGTTCATTAGCCGATAATAAAGATTTTGCCAAAGTTTTGTTAATAGATGATTTATCAGACACAGGTCTTACATTAAACAAAAGTATTGAATGGCTCAAAAATTATGGGCCAACAAAAAGTTATATTAAAGAAGTAAAAACAGCTTGTTTATGGAAAAAAAAATCATCTACTTTTGAACCTGATTTTTGTCCAATAAAGTTAAATTCTGATCCTTGGATAGTTCAACCTACAGAGCATTATGAAGAACTATCCATAGATGAAATTATAAAAAGAAACTAACAATAGGGCTAGTGAACCTAGCCCTATTAATTTTTTGTTTAACTTACCGCAAAACTAACAACACTTAAAATTGCAATTACCCATATTGCAGGAGAAGTACTTGAAAACTTTCCAGTAAATATTTTGATTAAAGCATAAGAAACAAATGCCAAAGCGATCCCATTACTTATACTATACGTCAAAGGCATAGATATCATTGCAAGAATTGCAGGAGCAGACTCAGATATATCATTCCACTCTATATCAGTTATATTTCTGATAAATAAAACAGATACAAATAGTAAGGCTGCACCATCAATTTGTTTTGGTAAACTAGTTGCGAGTGGGGCAAAGAATATACATGCTAAAAATAATATACCAATTACTAATGATGTCATTCCAGTTTTTCCTCCAGCTTTTACACCAGCGCCAGACTCAACATAACTTGTAACAGTTGTAGTTCCCATCATTGCTCCAGCAACTGTGCCAACACTGTCAGATAACATAGCTTTATTAATGTCTTGAACTTTTCCTTGTTTATCCACTTTACCAGCAACATTTGCTACAGATGTTAAAGTTCCAGCAGTATCAAAAAAATCGATAAATAATAAAGTAAATATTACAGTAGACATTCCAGCAGTCATTGCAGCAGAAAGATCAAAGTCAAATAAATATGTCATTGGTGGTGGGGAGCTTGCAATACCGTTAAATTTTGCAAGGCCAGTTGCCCACGCGATTATACTAAATGCTAAAATACCAATTATTATATTTCCTTTAACATTCATTTTATCTAAAACAATTATTGCTATAAAAGTTGCACATCCTAAAAGAACAAGTGGATTGCTTAAATCACCTAATTGAACCAATGTTACAGGATTGTCTACAACCACCTCCATTATTTGAAGACCAATAATAGCTAAAAATAATCCAATACCTGCCCCGATGCCTAGTTTAAGACTTTTAGGTATAGAGTTAATCAGCCAAGCCCTAATTGGTGTTAAAGATATTATTAAGAACAATACACCTGCAACAAGTACTGCACCTAATGCCTCTTGTGGCGTGTAACCCATTCCAGCACAAACTCCAAAAGCAACAAAAGCATTGATACCCATACCAGGAGCAAGTCCAATCGGCCAGGTCTTTCCATAAAATGCCATAATGAAGCAAGCCAAAGCTGTGGCTAAAATTGTTGCTGTATATACGGCTCCAAAATCAAAAAAGCCTTTATCTGGTCCAGCAAATTCACCAGATAAAATAAATGGATTTAAAAACATAATGTATGCCATTGTTAAAAATGTTGTTACACCGGCAATTACTTCTGTTTTAAAATCTGTTTTGTGTTTTTTATAATCAAAATAATTATCAAGCATTATTCCTCCTAGTTGTTAAATAATTATTAGATTCTCGAAAATTATACTCTTTTTAATTGACGGTTATTCACACATTTCAACTTATAAGTTTATATTTATGCCTCATTTGTATTGATATTATAAAAAATGAAAAATTTTTATTTATTAGTAATAATTTTTACTACTTTCTTTTTGTTTTCTGGTTGTCAAACAGTAAAAAATAAAACTGATGCTATCGTTGAAAAAGAAAATAAAAGATTAAGTAAATATATTGGAAAATCAAGTGACAAATTGAAAATTGATCTTGGAAATCCTGATGAGGACTTTAAAAATGAAAAAGGTAATAATGAGTTAATATATAAAACAAAAAAATATGGTATTCCTTGTGAGAGAAGATTTGAAGTTGATGCTGAATCTATAGTAATTGGATTTGTTTCGAATGGGTGTTTTTAAATTGCTTGCGGAGATATAACCTCCGCAAGTAAGATTAATTTTTATTTGATTTCAATAAGTTTTTTCTTTTTATGTTCTGGGATTATTCTTTCACAAGAAATTATTAAAAGACCATCTTTAAGCTTAGCATCGCCAACTTTTACGTCGTCCGCAATTGTAAACGATCTAGCAAATTGTCTTTGAGAAATTCCCTTGTGAATTATTTCTCCACTAGAGTTTTTATCTTCTGATTTGTTTACTTGTTTTGTTCTTACAGTTAACAAATTATCTTCAAATTCAACTTCCACATCATCTTTTGAAAATCCAGCTAAGGCAACTTCTATAGCATAGTTATCCTTACCCGTTTTTCTTATATTGTATGGAGGGTAGTTTGATTGCATGGTTAAATGCCCATTACCCAACATACTTTCAAATTGGTCAAACATATCATCAAAACCAATTGAAAAAGGTCTAAGTGAGTTAAATATAGATAAATCTTTACTTGTCATAATATCCTCCTTTGTAAAGCAAGTTTATTTATTGTTAGTCCCATTAGGCAACCAACAGTATTTATATGGGAGCTATTTTATTTTTTTCAAGATATTAAATTTAAATTTTTTTGGAGATCTTTAATATAAATGCATAGTCAAAAGCTATTTCTTCAATAGCACCATCTCTACCTGATTTACCTCCATGGCCCGCATTCATTTCAGTTTTTAATAAAAGCAAGTTATTATCTGTTTTTAAATCTCTTAGTTTAGCTGTAAATTTTGCTGGTTCATCGAACAATACTCTATTATCACTTAAGCTTGTTGTAATTAACATGTGAGGGTAATCCATTTTTTTAACATTGTGATATGGAGCATAAGAGTAAATATAATCAAAATGGTCTTTTTTATCTTTTGCATTCCCGAATTCATCAAATTCTCCGACAGTTAAGGGCAAAGAATGATCTAAATTAGTTGTTAAAGAATCAACAAATGGTACAGCCATAACAATTCCAAGAAATAATTCTGGCGATTGATTTACTACTGCTCCCATTAATAAACCACCTGCTGATCCACCCATGCCAATAATTTTTCCTTTTGATGAATATTTCTTATCAATTAAAAATTTTGCAGCATAGATATAATCTTCAAAAGTATTTTTTTTGTTCAGAAGTTTTCCCTCTTTCCACCACTTCATTCCACGTTCCATTCCACCTCTAACATGTACGGTTACCCAAATAATATCTCTGTCAATTAAACTCAATTTAGTTGAGGAAAAATCTGGCGTCATCGAGCTTCCATATGATCCATAACCATATAAAAGTAAATTTGCTGATCCATCAATTTTTGTTTTTTTATGTCTAGTAATTGTCATAGGAACCAATCTTCCATCATGAGAAGGGCACTCTAATCTTTCGACTATATAGTTCTCCGATTTATGACCAGATGGTATTTCTTGTTCTTTCACTAATTTTTTTTCTTTTGTTTCTAAATTATATAAATAGGTCTTACTTGGTGTTTTAGGGGATGAGTATGACAAGTAAACCAAGTCAGTATTTTTATCTCTTTGTATCAATGAAACTCCGGGGACAATGACAGTCTCATCGGTAAATTTTAATTCTACCTCAACCCCTGTTTGTCTATTTTTTACAAATAATTTTCCTAAAGCATTCGATTTTTCACCCCTGAGTATCCAATTATTTAAAAATATTAGTCCTCCAATTAAAACTTCATCTTTAGCAGGTATATAATCTTCCCATTTTTGATTTAATAAATCATCACATCTTTCAATCTTAAAATCTTCTGCATTATCATTAGTATGACAATAAAAATATTCATCCCAAGAATTGATAGAATAAATTATACCCTTTTTTCTCTTTTTTATTAACTTTGGATTTGGAGTCTTTTCCGTAACTTTAAAATAATATTGTTCAGATGTGTTATGATCTGACGTTGTTATAAAAAAATATTTTTCATCTGAACTCAAATTTATGCCCACAGTAAATGCCTCACTTTTTTCTTCAAAAATTAGTTCATCATCTTTAACTGATGATCCAATTTTGTGTCTAAAGATTTTTCTTGGTCTATGAAATTCATCCAGTTTTGAGTAAAAAAAATATTTGTCATCTAGACTAAAAGTAATACCTCCACTTGTTTCTTCTATTTTTTCAGTAACTAATTTTCCTGTTGAAATATCTCTAATGTAAATTGTAAAGTATTCAGAGCCTTTTAAGTCTAAGGAATAACCTAAAAGTTTGTCATTGTAACTTACCTCTAAGTCTCCAACACCAAAATATTCAGTCTTTAATTTTTCTTTTTCTTTATCACCATTCCAAATTTCTTCTATTATATCATCTCCAATTTTTTTTCTTAACTTTATGGAATAATTCCCTGCTGTTGTTGTCTTGGTCCAATATTCAAATTCTTTATCTTTAAACTTTAAAGATTCATCATCTAATTTTATTCTACCTTTAATTTCATCAAATAATATTTTTTGGTATTTTTTTGTATCTTTTAAATTATGTTCTGTAAAATTGTTTTCCTCTTCAAGATATTTTCTTACTTCAGGAAGTAATTTGGAATTATCTTTTAAAACTTCAAGAATATTATGTTGGTGAATCCAACTATAATTATCCTCCCAAGTTGTATTGTGACAAGATTTTAACTCTGGTTTCTTTTCAAGTTGTGGTACTTTCATCGTGATACAAATATATGAATATAATAATTTATACAGTAGTTATATTGTTCATTTTTTATTTTCTATTGCGTTTTATTACCAGCATTTCCTCAAAAAAAATTTCAAAAGGTATCAGATTTCTAATTATATTAGGATTAATCGGTTTAGCGATTTTATTTGCTGTTGGTGGAAAATTTCTATTAACTTTACCTTTAACACTAGCAAGTATAGCTTTATTGAAATTAAAGGGTTTGTCTATTTTTCAATTAATATCCCTTTTCAGACTCATTCAAACCCTTAGAAAGTCTGGTCGATTTTCTTTTAATCAATCAAACTCAAATAATGTTTCATCTATATCAGTTTCAGAAGCATATAAAATTTTAAATTTAGATATGAATAAAAAAGTTAGTAAGGAAGATGTAAATAAAGCTTATATAAAAATACAAAAAAAAATTCATCCAGATATTTCCCCTGAAACTTCTAGACTATCATCTATAGTTAATGAAGCTAAAGATATCGTTTTAAACGATATATCTTAATCTATAATCTCTATAAATTTTTCAAAAATTTTTTGTGGATCTATTTTTTCTTTACCTAAAGTATTATGTGACACTGTTTTTTCTCCATCGGGAATTATTGGAAACATTTTTGTACTATAGTTTCCATAAATTAAGGGTGTATCAGCCATTAAAGTAATTGTTTTAATACCTAAAGCTGAGGATAAATGACTAAAGCTCGAGTCGTTACAAATAGATACATTACAACTCTTTATCAATGGTAAAATTTCACTAATAGGTAAATCATCTAAACGTGTACAAAAATTTTTAAATTTAGACTGCAAAATTATATTTAATATTTCTTGTTCTTCATTTGCTTTACCAGTCGCAAGAAAAAAATTACAACTTTTTATACTTGATATTTTATCAATTACACTTAAAAAAGTTTTTGCAGGAATTCTTTTTGTAGGTCCAGAGCCACCTATACCTAGGAGAATATTTGTCTTATTTTTATCTATTTGAAATTTTTGTACTGCTTTAGAAATCAAATCATTATCAATTTGTACTTCAGGATCTTCATCAACATCTAAATCCAAATTTGTTTTTAAGAATCTTTTAGGAACCTCAGTTATGTGTTGTTTGGTTTTTGTGAATAATGGATATTGGTAAATTTTTGGAATACCAGAAATTTTAGCAATTAAGTTAAATCTTAAAGATGAATTAAAAATAAAAATTTTATCAAAATTATGTTTTTTTAAATCTTTAGCTAAATTAAAAATACCAAAAAAACCACCATGCCTATTATTCGTTTTATTATCTCTTTCTAAGATAAGGATTTTGTCAATATAATCAGTTTGATGAAGAAATTGATGAGCTTTTGAGCTTTCTTTTATAAGTAAACTTATAGGTGTATTAAATTTTTTTGAAACCGCCTTTATAAAAGGTAAAAAAATTACTGTATCCCCAATCCCCATTCTATTTTGAACTGCTAAAATTTTCATATGGTATTTATAAACTTTACTGAGTATATTTTTATATAAATTTTTATTATGACAAAAATAAGTGGGAT
>MDSW01096409.1_pt1 | contig 21259 bp, 27 predicted proteins | sample 811171 | NCBI WGS metagenome assembly MDSW01 (sample SAMN05326641, study PRJNA326480) | marine metagenome | isolation source: seawater | place: Atlantic Ocean: North West | collected 2012 | reverse complement strand
ATAAAATATAATATATAAAATATAATAAGGGGGTTTCATAATAAGTATATTAATATTTTGAAATTATGGGGCGAACGGGGGGAACGACACGGGGTTAAATTCGAGTAAACTCGAATTTAACTCATGAAATTTTAATATTTATCTAATTTATCTAATTTGAATCGTCTACTACATCTTCAGATGCATTTGCTTCCTCACTTGTTACTATCTCATTTGATATTATTTTGATACGGTTTAAACAACGACCAGAAAATTGCTTGTTTTGCTCTAAAAATTTACCTAATCGCTCTATATATGATGTAAATTCTAATGTTAATTTTTGTTTTTGACTCTCTAAATTCATTATTAAATTACCTACACTAAACCCACGGATTTCACGCTCTTTTGCTACTGATATACGGTCGTCAAATGAACCTATGTCCTCGGATAACTCACGTAAATTACTAGTAGTACAGTTGATTAAGGCAAAAATTTCATTCATATCATATTTTATCGAAGCATCGGGAATCTTTTCTTTTTCTCCATCTATTGGATTATTTTCATTATCCAAATAGCGTGGATTATCTATTAAAGGAGGCGGATAAGCAATCATATTACGGAATTTTCTTTGCTTTACTGTATCTCTATCGGAATTTGGGGGAATATCTTCTATGGATAAAGCACTTTCTATTATATCGTCACAATATTGATATAAATCACCATACAATTTTTTTATATAAACATCCTTCATATGAATAAAAAAATCTAAATCTATTTGCAACGAATCCTTTTGAAATCCTAAGGTCTCTAAGGAAGTACCTACATCATAACCACGAGCTTTATCATTTAAAACACTAGTCTCAAAATCCTGAATAGATAATATATCGGTCTGCAAATTACCTATATACTTATCCATATCAGCATACTTAATATTTATTTCATTTAATGTAGCATTGTATCCATCTGCATCTATTTGGTCTCGTAAATTACTATCGGTGGGACGAATTGCAGTCATTATATTTGTTCATTAGATTTTATATATTACAAATTTTTTGATTAACTTAATAAACAACAACACGATGTGTCATCTTCTAATAGGGCATAATTATATATTATAATCAATAGTGTTAAATATTCTATACAGTCTATATATTCGGAATAATTATACCCTGATTTGATAAAAAAAGTTGCATGTCTGTTTTTAATTTTTTTATTCTCGCTAATTTTTTTGCTAATTGTATACTACGATCCTCTTTTAATAATTCTATATATTCTCCTTCCTTTCCTCGCAATTCTATATTTGAATTTATTATCTCTGTCATTTTTTTTGATATACTTTCTATTTCGGTTAATTGATGATCGATCTCACCTTCATTCTGTACAATAAAATTCTTTATAGTTGATACATTTTTTTCCGCATTTTCTTTTGTTAATATGAATTTTGTTTGCTCTTGCTCTTCTAACTCTTGTTTTAATACATATATTAAATTATTTACATTTCGCTTATTATAGGTTGAAACATAATCGTCCAAATTTGGTTGGTCTGGTTCCATTATACTATTATAATACAATATTTATTATAATACTTATAATTTTGTTTCATGTTAAAATCTAAATAAGTTATATAATATAATGCATTTTAAAATGAATCAACTAAAACTATTTTCTATATGCTATCATATTATTAATATTGAAAATATACCACTTTTGAAATTATTATTTATAGAATATTGTAAATCTGAACTTACTAATAAACAATTTATTTTAGTACTTATTGTAAGTCAATTAATTTCTAAAACAAATTTAACTAAAGACCCTTTATATGAATTTATGCAGTATCATATAAACAATAATAAACATATTATTACCAAACAACTACTAAATATATAACGACTGTGTTGTTACTACATATTTTAAAAGCAAATCCGGAATCTCGCGCAATTTAACCAATAATTCCATATGGTTTGTATCCTCAGATATTTTTTCTAATTCTAAACATACTGTATGTATCTTTAATAATGCTTTGACAAACTCACCTACAAATATACTTTTATCATTTTCTAATGATTGTAATACCTTAGAACATTCTACCATGTCGTTTGCATTTACCCAATCTTCTATATAAGGAAGCAAATCATAGTGAATTTCATATTCTAATCCGGTATTTAATTCATTCTTTATTTCTATATCATTAAATTTAGCATATATACTATTTATTAAATCCAATTGTGATATCATAAATACACCTGTGAAACGATGTCCTTTATATCCAGTCTTTCTATCATCACTTACTCTTATATTTGTGAAACACGAACAGAGTTTAATTATATCTAAAACGGAATATTCCTCGAAAAAATTTGTTTGTTGTATAAACTCTGATGCTACAACACCATTCCATTCTTGTATACCTATTGCTATATGCCCTTTTTCTGTTAATTTTAATACATTAGATGGATTTAACCAAGGTTTATCTTCCTGAAACTGTACGGACCTTTCTTCTGATACCGAGGTTATTGTTATAAAGTTATGCGACAATAATATATTCATAAATATATGAATAGTCTCTTTATTATAAGTCACTATATAGTGTAAATTTTTATTTTGTATATAAAGTTCATCTCGGTAATTTTTCATCTTTTTATATAATTCTATCTCATTTTCTATTGTTGTATAAGTATTACGCATCTGCTGTAAGGTTTTTTTTTGTTGCTTTCGCTGCTTTGATGACAGATATTCGGATTCTTTATATAAAGAAAGATATTTATGCAATATATCTTCACTAATGGTTAACACATAATACGGCGAAAATAATGTTATTTCTTCTTCTATCGTTTTTATTTTATTCTTAATTTCTAATATATCTCTTTGAATACTTTCTTGATTCATACTACGATCCATAAATGTTAACATGTCTAATGTTTTACTTTGCAATAAATTTAACACTAAATTATAATGTATTGTGAATTTTGATATTAATTTTTGAGGAGTACCTTTTAATATGTTACGATACTCTACTATACTAGGTAATGAACTTAAATTAGACATATGAATTACATGACCTACGGTATCCATACCTCGACGACCAGCACGACCCGCCATTTGAGTATACTCATGTCCTAATAAAATACGCTCATTATTACCATCATACTTCATAAATGAAGTGAATATTACGGTTTTTGTTGGCATATTTATACCCACTGCAAACGTTTCTGTCGCAAATAATAATCGAATATATCCTTTACTAAATAACATTTCAACCATTTCACGTAATACTGGTAATACTCCAGAATGATGTATTGCTATACCCTTTTTTAACAATTTTATCATAAACGTATATTCGGGCAAATTTAAATATTCACGGTAATTTGGTAACTTTAAAAGAATTTTTTTACACTCATTCTCTACTGTTTCACTATCGGTTGAATTCTCTTCTATTAAAGTATGTGTAATCTCTGAAGCACATTGCTCTACTCCTTTTCTAGAAAATACAAAACATATTGCAGGCAACATGTCTTTTGATTGTAATTGCTTTACTAACCGATTTAATGCATACGAACGCTTTATAAATATACGGTTTTTTTCTATATGACGTTTTACATCTTTTATACCATGATATAGACTATCCTGAAAGGGAAATTCATTACTTTTTATTATATTCAATTCGTTATTTAGTTTAAGAAATGCATTTTTTTGTTCCTTATTATCTATTCTATCAAACATTGAATCATGCATCGTTATATACATATAATGCTTTAAAGGTACGACACGATCATTTGTCGAACATAACCACACCTCTTTTGTTGGATTTTGTTTCTCTACCCATGCTGCAAATCGCGATGGAGTATCTATCGTAGCAGATAACATTATTAACTGTACATGATTTGGCAACATCATTATAGTCTCCTCCCATACTTTACCACGCGATTGATCGTTGATATAATGTACTTCGTCAAATATAACACATGCCAAATCATTTGTTAAATCCATATCAAATTGTAATGCATTGGGAGTTTCTTGATTAGGTGATAATATTGTTTTTTGAAATAAAGTATTGCGTAATATCTCTGTTGTCATTATTAATACTTGGGCCTCTGGATTATATTTTATATCTCCTGTTAATATTCCAAATGAAATATCGGGATATTTTTTAGTAAATTCGTTAAATTTTTGATTTGATAATGCTTTTATTGGTGCTGTATATATAACCGTCTTACATTTTTTTACCCAATATTCTATACCATACTCCGCAGGTAATGTTTTTCCTGAACCTGTATGTGCGGTAATTAATACTGATTCATTTTTTTCAATTGCAGTAATTGCTGCTTTTTGAAAAAAACTTAATTCAAATGAATAATTATTATTAATCACACCTAATGAAGTATTATCTTGCGTACATATCTTTACCATTCATTTAATATATTTTTATATTATTATATACTTTTAATAATATATATATATATATAGATGAAAAGGACATTTAGAAAAATACATTATAAGAAAAAAAACACTCGAAAATTTAAAAAACAAAGCAAACATTCTCGTAAACATTCTCGCAAACATTCTCGTAAACATTCTCGCAAACATTCTCGTAAACATTCTCGCAAACATTCTCGCAAACATTCTCGCAAACATTCTCGTAAACATTCTCGCAAACATTCTCGCAAACGTAGAAGAGGAAAAAGGATGAGAGGAGGATGGTTTGAAGATGCGAAGATAGATGATACAAGGTACTCAGATTATAACAAAGCGGTAGATGAACTTGAAACTGCATATAACAAATACATGAAAACCCTCGACGCTGCCGCCGCCAAGAATCTTGAGGATAAGATGGTTATTGTCGTCAATACTAAAGGAGAAGACCATATACCTATACCACAACAAAAACTTTCTATAGTCAACAAACAAATGGGTAAATTAAATAAGAATATAGCTGATTTTGAATTATGGAACAAGATACATAGGGATGAGGCGGCAGCGGCAGCAAGAAAAGCAATAGAAGCAACGGAATTGGAGAGTGCCCTTAACAAACGTTTAGAGAATCTAAAAGGCGAGGGAGGTGGAACCGCCCCTCTCCGTGCCTCCGCCGCTGCCGCCGCCCGCGCCCGTCGAAAGACCGCCGCCGCTGCCGCCGCTGCCGCCGCCAAACTTACTAGTAAACAAAATAGTCATGCTGTATATGTGGATTATATTATCAATAAATTTCCCGATACGATAAAAAAAATGAGAAAAACAAATATGACCCAAGTCCAAATTCAAAAATACTTACCGCTTGCGACGGTGTTATTAAGCAGGCGTTATACATGGGAACAAGTTTTGTATTTTATACAATCCCCCAATGACCGAAGTGAATTAGAACGTCAAGTAATGGAGGTTAATAAGTTGTACCCTCCCCTGCATCGCGCCGCCAACGCCTTGTATCAGCAGCAGCAGCAGCAGCAGCAGGCCGCGGACGCGGCACAAGCAGGTGCTATGAGAACGGCAACTAGAGTAGACCACTTGGCAGCGGCAGTAAATGAGAAAGCGTTAGATAAACAATTGGGAGACATTGACTTCGATGAACTTTAAAAAAATACCTAATTTCACAAATTGAAACTTTTTTACAAATTGTGAATGTATATATCCCCACTACTATAGACATATATATCTTCTCGATTTATCATGCAGTTCCCTTCCGAAATCCAATCGATAATCAATCAGTATGCAAAACCGGCATCGGCTATGTTGCGTGACGATTGGCGAGCAGGTTCCAGCATCATCAAGATACTTAAACAAGACCGCTGGTGGAGCGACTACCGTCGTGAGTGCGGGAGGCGGACGATCGATCCTTTCGGGGTGATGGACGGACCGTGGAAGGATTTTACGTTTACATTGAACAGCACATGGGTAGAATGGTGTAATGATAAAATGATCATCGGTCCCCCGCGCTCCCGCAGTGTCCGCGAAGAGGCAGAGTTAGATGAAGACTACTTGACCATGGATGATATCATTCGCCACTGCCGCCCATGGTCTAGAACGTGGCCGGCACCGGACAATCGCTCTTGGTGCACCGGACCATACCGAACCACCTTGCCTGATTGGGTGAAAACCGATTATATTGCGGCGAAATAGAGAGAGAGAGATTGGAGTGGGTGGGTTAGGCGTATTATTTAGAACTTTTTTCATAAATTGAAACTTTTTTCACATTATGGTTGTAAGTAGAACACAACCATGGCATCTTTGAACGCAGCAATCGAATATCAAGAATCTTTGTTGAGAGCTGTTTATGATGAGGCGATTCAGCGGTATACCGAAGCGCTATTGGCGGGAGTAGACGACAGGAAGGCACAGCACGACTTGGATGCGGCGTGTGAAATAGGGGATAATCACTACACAGAAGCATTAAATAACCTTACGGAGGAAGTGTCTGCACCTGATTTGAATGCAGCGCTAGCAAATGAGGCAGTCACCGTTGCAACGCCAGAAAATCCGGCAGTCGCTGTTGCAAGACTGGCGGATGAAGATGAACAAAATAACTGCAACTTTGTCGTTGTTGCAGAGGCAGTTGAGTAGAGAATATGCTGCGGTGAATTAGAGAGTAAGAGAGGGGTGGGTTAGGCGTATTATTTAAAACCTTTTTCATAAATTGAAATTTAGACCTTTTTTCATAAATTGAAACTTTTTTACAGGTTATGGTTGTAATTAAAGCACAACCACAATGTACACGCTTATTCAACTCAGTCAATCCACCAAGTCGGAACTTCAATCCATTTGCATTGATTATGGAATCAAGAGTTCCGGAAATTTGAGCGCGCTCATTCCACGTATTCGTTTTCACCAAGAGAAAATCCAGAAAGAAAAAGAAGCCAAAGAAGAAGCCAAGAAACAACTCCTGGAAAACGGCGCCAAACCTCGGTGTGAGGAATTTGAAAAGATCACTCGCGCCTTTGAAATGTGGTGCTCTAAAGAAGGATTTGCGCCGTTTAAAGGTTACATGACTATGGAAAAGGTACATATCAACGAAGTTCGAGTCGCATTCGCGGACTACAACAACGAAGGTCGGGACGGCGAGATTGCCCCCAATCTGAGCGAATTCTTCTTCTGTCTGTTCAACTGGGACACAGACAACAAAGGGTCCTGGGAGATTTACGACACGACGGAGCAAGACCGGGAGTTTGATTGCGATTCCGAGTATAACTCAAACTGGCTTGTAGCTGGAATGACAGAGATTTACAACACACTATAGAGAGAGGGGTGGGTTAGGCGTATTATTTAGAACCTTTTTTCATAAATTGAAACTTTTTTACAGGTTATGGTTGTATATATCTCCATTGTTTTTAGTATAACTATCTTCGCGATTATCATGCATTTCCCTTCCGATATTGAAGCGCAAATCAAGCAATTCGCGCAACCGCGCGCCGCTACTCTGCGTGAAGATTGGCGAGAGGGTTCCAGCATCATCAATATAATTAAACAAGACCCGTTGTGGGTTGAATGGCAAGACGGTGTCCCCCACTGGACGGGGGTCGAGTTGTATTTGTGGTGCAAATTAAGGGGGTTCATCGGACCAGCTAGCGAACGTGCTGGTCACAATGACCCAACTTATTGGGAACCCATCACCCATCCCTGGGAGCGGGGGTACTCGTACGATAAACTTCCCGGATGGGTCATTTGTGATTTTGTAGATGAGAAGATCGCGGCACTCGAACGCGCCAGGGATGACACGGAAGCATTCTACACTGCGCAGTTGGACGAAATAGAGAGAGAGAGATTGGAGTGGGTGGGTTAGGCGTATTATTTAGAACCTTTTTTCATAAATTGAAATTTTTTATCTAAACAACATAACAAACTATTGTTATGACTCATAGAACCTTTGTACTGCCTGATGAACTCGGTGCAATTATAAATGAATTTAGTAAACCTGTTACGCGCCCTTCATGGAAAACAAGCGTTACACCAAGTGCCCTTGCGTTACAAACCAATTGTGTGTATGTTCACTATATTCATGATACTGATAACGGAAAATTTAAGGGAAATTTTTGGTGGTGGTGTCGCCACATATGTTTAATATATCCAAACGGTTCTGGAAGGTAATTATTGTTACAAATTACTCATAAATTGACGTGAATTATTTTTTATATAAGGTATATCATATCATGTCTTCTCCATATCCTCATCAAGACTGGGAAACTGTAGTATTGAAAAAGAAACCTGAACCTAAAACGGCAAAAGGCGGTGGAGGTCCACGAGGTCCCATTATTCCAGAAGATGGAACGGAAATGAAACGTAAAGTTATACCTGTTGCTTTGAAAACAGCAATTATGCAAGCACGTGTAGCAAAACAATGGAAACAACAAGACTTGGCAACTAAACTTGGGGTACCAGTAAAAACAGTAAACGAATATGAATCAGGAAAAGCAAATCCGAGTAACGCTTTTATCCGTAAGATGGAACTAGCTTTAGGTGTAAAATTGCCAAGGGCCGTAATTCAAAAGGATAAAATCTAACGAATATATACTTATGAAAACAAAAAAAAACAGTAATAAATCTATAAGACAAACAAAAAAAAACATTAGATCTTTATTACCTGAAAAACATATAATTAACGGATATACTATTTTTTTATACCCATATCCTAACAAAACCACATATGTAGAAATGGTTACTAATAATGGATTTTTATCAGAAACTAAAAATACAAGTGGAATAAATCACTTATTAGAACATGTATTAACAAATGCATGGAAAAAATGTAAAGATAATAAATGTAGTCCGTATTGGACTGACCGTGGCGTTAATTATAATGCATCAACTAGTGATACTATATTACGATATCATACATTTGGGTTAAAAACGCATAATAAGGAAATGTTAGACTATATTATTAATATTACAGTTAGACCTAATATTACTCAGAATATGATAGATAACGAACATTCTGCTGTAACAAATGAATTATTGCGTGAAGCAAATAAACGAGATGCTCCTTTATATGATACTTTTAATAAACATTTTTTTGCATTAGAAGGATTAAGATATGCATTTGATTGGAAACAACAAATTGATAATTTAAAAAACTTAAAAAAAGATAAAATATTAAAAACGTTTAAAGAATATTATCATCAAGCAAATACCATATTTATAGTATCTGGTGATTTTAATAAAAAAAAAGTTTTAAATTCATTTAGACGATATTTAAAAGGTGTATCTAATTCTACTTGTATAGGTAATCCTTTTTCAAAAAAAGAATGTTATTCTTGGAAAAAACAAATTATATATGTATCTGATTCTAATAATAAAACTACACAAATTTTATTTGGATTTCCTACCAAAATACATATGCAAGATAAATTGTATAATGCATTAGATCCTTCTATGCAAATTATTAAATCATTGTTATTTGAAAGATTACGGACACAATTAAAGTTAGTATATGGTATATCTATAAATGCAATAGTAAATACATGTGGTAGTTATATACAAATAGAAGTTTTTGTGGATAATGCATCTGCAATGAAAGTAATTAAAGAAATTATAAAGTATTTAAGAAAATATAAAAAGGAGTTAGTACCAAAAATTGATTATATATCTACAAAAAAGTATTCGAAATTATTATCACGTAATTTATCTATTAATCCAGAAACAATTGCTTCTATGTTTATAGATCAATATATTAATCAAATACAGGAACCCACTAAAGAATTAAATACTATTAATAAACAATTAAATACTATACTTAAATTAACACAGAATGATGTACGAGATGTATATAGAGAATGTTTTAATGATAAATATTTAACTATAGTTTACCAATCAAGTACAAAATTACCTATTACATTGAAAAAAATTATTATATAACAAATTGATATATATATATATATATTTTAATTAATTATATATAAAATGTTAGACATGATGAGTTATGAACCTGGACCTACAAGATTTGAAGGTTGTATAACATTATACAATGAATTACGTGTATATCATACAGAATTTAATGATAATTATTTAAAAAAAATAATTCATAATGAAATTTATAAACATGAAGAATCTGGGTTAGGTTCGGCAGCAGGTTGGTCTTATTATATGAAACAACATTTAATCGATACTATTACAAATGAAATAAAAGAATTTATAAATGTCAAAAAACGTATTCGATTAAAGATTAGATGTATTTGTAAATTCTTCAAATTATACCGTGATACATTAGAAAAACGATATGCACCTGGAGGGGTGTTTGAAACAGAAGCCGCAAAATATTGGAATCCTTTGATATGGAAATTAAATAAACGAGATACTATTAAATATATTTCATTTATAAATAATACTGTAAATGTAGTATAAATAGTTATTGAATTATATTTTTATTGATTTATAAATGGATATAAAGAGTTCCTACTATATTAGGGTATAATGAGTAGTGTAGAAACAAGTGCCCCAGTTCCAGATACCCCAACTTTTTCACCAGAAGGAAAAACTCTTGGTAGAGTAAAGTGGTTTAACAATAAAACTGGTTACGGTTTTATTACCTCTTGTGATTGTGACAAAGAATCTATGGATGTATTTGTACACCATTCACAAATTACTGTAGCAACACAACAGTATAAGTATCTTGTAGAAGGCGAATACGTCCATTTTACTCTATCTGATTCTACTAACAACGAACACAAGCATATTGCAACTGGGGTTAGTGGCATTAATGGTGGTAATTTGATGTGTGAAACGCGTAATATGCAACAAGAAGCTCGTACTAATATCGAAGGTTCTGAAGGTGGTCGTGGTCGTGGAGGAGGAGGTGGTCGTGGTCGCGGCGGTGGCGGCGGCGGCGGAGGCGGTGGTCGTGGCGGTGGTCGTGGTGGTTCATTCCGTACCTACAATTCAGACCAATACAAATTGGTTCGTCGAAACCAATCTTCCAACGGCGAAGATTATGCGGAAGAGATTTAAATAAAAACCATATAATTAGTATATAAAACCATATAATTAGTATATAAAGATAGATATATCTATGTTTATATAATGTCTGCATTGTCAAATAATTTTGATGATATTATACAAGAATTAACAAACTATCGAGTAGGTATCACACAAATAATATATAACGTTCGACAATTAGAAAAAAAATATAATAAAGAAATTAAAAAAAATCAAACATTAACCGAAAAAAAAAATATTAAAAAACCTTCTGGGTTTGCCACACCTACAAAAATTAGTAAAGAATTATGTGATTTTATGAAAAAAACCGATGGCGAATTAGCAGCTAGAACTGAAGTTACACAATATATAATTAAGTACATTAAAGAAAAAAAATTACAAAATCAAGAAAATAAACAAGAAATTATATTAGATGGCAATTTAAGCAAATTATTAAACTGTGGTACTGAAACAATAACTTATTTTACTATTCAAAAATATATGAATCAACATTTCATTCAATCTAATTCAATTTAATTAATCTAATTTTTCGTACAATATTTATATCATCTTGTAATAAACATAATTTACATTTTATTTTTGTATATAATGGTATTTCTTCAATAACTTTTAATACACTTGTAGTTTGTAAGTGTGGTAAATATATTTTATATTTATAGTCTTCTATTATATTTACAACATATCCTTCATATACATTATCTTTTATTCCTGTAGTTGTAGTATAATACTGTAACAACTTAGTTTCTGATTCTAATCTTTTAATTGCACGATGATTATTATTAATACTATCTAATCGCATTAACCATTTATCTTTATAACTTATTGTATTTCCTGTTAACGTACACATTTTATTATTTATCATAAATTCTATCATATTTATGATATCTACTATTCTACGAAGCGGTGATGACATCTGCGTATAAAAGGATACTCCTATTTTTTTATGATTTAATGAAGGATTATACAAAGAATATCCTGATTGAATATCCTGCCATTGCATATACTCTTGTAACTCGTCTGGTACTTTTTTATCTTGACTATCTATTATATCACAGTATCTGTATATTCCATTATTTTTTTGTGACATTTTTTCACCTATTTTACTATTGAAATAAATCATTAACACTTCTATACATTCATGACTATTTTTTACTGTATATCCCATATTTCTTAATGTAATTAGTATATTCTTATATAAACTATTTTTTAATAATTTAGATTCCTCATATATAAAATTATGAGTAACTTTAATCATTGTATTTTGATAACTAATGTTTTGTACTACATTGTTTTGTATAAGTATATCCATTGTAAATGCTATTGCGTATTCACCAGAACATAAACTTGCTACTTTAGTTCCCATCATATTAGGAAGCATATTTACTACTCGTTCTGGAAGATAAATACTTGATGTACGACCGCCATACGAATTCCATATATCTAAATAATCAAACCATAGTACAGGATTACTAATGTATATACTAATTATTGATTCACTGCCGTTTTTTATATATCCTATTGCATCATCAAAATCTTGAGTGGTTTCACCATCTATAGTATATATTTCACGAGAAGAACGATCTTCTATTGCATAACGTTCACATATATGTTGAAGATGCATGTGCTTAGTATATTTTTTATACACACTTATAAATTCTTTTGTAAAACGCTGATTTGATACATGAATATCTAATGCAAATAGTAAATACTCATATAAATAATCTAAATTATCTATATTACCAAATGTTTGTTTTAATTGACATATAGGATGCTTATTATTCCAATGTTTATATTGAATTAATACATATTTAGATGTACGTTTCTTTGAAAATCCTATTTTTTCCTCGTAAGGAACTAGAAATATAGGCAATGTCTTATTATATGGTATACATTTATATAAAAGTTTTCCATTCTCTTTTCCATGCATATTATCCAATTTTAATATACATGCTATATATTGCTCTCGCCATTTTGATTTTGTAACTACTATATTATCATCATTTACTATATCACCATGTATAAACTTATACGTATTATCTATATTGTCATACGATATTGTTACTTGGGTCAATGATTTTTTTTGAAATGTCGCTCCCCGATTTTTCGAGCATATTATTTGATACATCTATAATAGTATTAGTATTTATTTCTTCATTTGATTTCAATTTTAATGATATTTTAGTTGTATTTATATTATCTATATAGTCTAATACTATTTGAGGTAATCTAGACAATATACTTAATGTAGTATCATACCGAAATATGCAAATAAATGCATTTTTTTTAAATGTAATCTCATAACTCCAATATGGTGGAATATATAATACTTCTGATTTACGTACAATAATAGATTGCTTTTTTTCATTATTAGGTGTTATTAATAAACATTCTATATAACCACTCGTTATATACAAATATTCTCGATAATACGATTCAGATTTTTTTGGTAAAGTGACATCTTCAGTTCCTAACCACACATCATAGGATTTAAATATAGTTATGGGTGGTGATAAATATTTATCTAATGCTTGTAATTTACTTTTTGTTATAGAATCATCTACAAATATTGTATTGTTATAAGAGACATATTTTTTTTTTTGTAAAAACAATTTTTCTACATCTTTTATAGTAACAGGTATTGGTATTGTAGAATTATTCGATATTTCATATACATTTATTTTCATATTTGAAAACCCATTTAACAATAACTGTAAATTAAAATATTTATCTAATAATTCTTCTTCCAATAAAAAAGTAATTGGTTGCCTAAGTATACATACTTCTTCTAATTGTTTTTTATTTACATAACCCATATCATATATTTCTATATCATTAACTATTTTATAGTGATGACGAATATGTATATAGACAAAAAATGTTAATATAAATATTATAAAAAATAAAATCCAATTCATTTATCATACTAATTATACTTTTTTTATAATATTATAATGCATTAGTCATCACTTATCTTAGGAGCTATCATAAAACGAAGATATGAATCATTTTTCATATTATATTGTATTACCAAAGGTTTATCATCGCTTACATGCATATCAATTGTATCTGATAATTTATAAAACAAAGAAACTACATGCAACATTTTCAAATGAAACTCTAACTTTAAATTTACATTTTCTTCTATCACATAACTATTTAGATCTTCCATTGATAAAGTAATTATTGTTGAACCTAAATCACCTTCTGCTGTAAATAACATACTTTCTTCTTGAATATGAATACTACAATCATCACCTAATATCATTAGGTTTTCTAATGTACTACACAAGGTTTTTGAAGTCATAGAAACATCTGCGGAATATTCTATATTTGATGGTACTTCTATTATTGGAATATCTATTGCTAAAGATGGTATTTTATATACCACATCCGATTGTACTGATTTACCTTGAATTTGTAATTCATTCGTAAATAGTTCAAATGTAATAGGATAACTACGATCTAATACACGAATAATTTTATACAGTAATGATGTATTTACTATTAAAGTTATAGAATTATTCATTTCATATTCTGTAAACCATAATGATGTTAATTTTATATTACATAATGATGTCTGTGAATCATTTATAGCATCGATCAAACACGTATCATTATTACCTATTATACGTATACTTTCGGAAAACACTACCAAATGTTGAATAATATTTGAAAATAAATCAATTTGCGAATCTAATACGATTTTTCCTGCCATTTTATATTTTAATTAATTAGTATTATTTGTTTCAATTTGTTCCTTTAATCCGGTAAAAGATATTGATACATTTTCAATTCCATTATTTGCTTTAGTTGCTTCTTCTTCAAATTTTTTTAAATTTGATTTATGTAATGACTTATCTTTTGTCTGTTCTACAAATTTATCATCAACCGTTGCACCCTTTTTATTTGGTACCATTGTTTCCATTTTATTCTTTGTTGAATTGTTTTTTTTTCTACTACTAAGTAAATCAAATTTATCTGATGTTGCTGGTTTTGATAATATCTTTTCGTTAATACGGTTTTCTAATAATTGGATTTTTTCTAAAATAGAATTATTATTGCTATCTTCTTCCATTTTTTGAATACGCTCATTGTATTCTAACAACACATCAGTAAACTATTCTATCTTATTTTGAATATCTTGTATAGTATCTGTTAATTGGGTTACTATTTCATTATTATTATTATTTATACCATCTGATGCTATTATACCATTGCCAGGAATTTTAGAAGATAAAAGTTCTATCTTACTATTTAACATATATAATACATCTTGTACACTCATCAAACGTTTACCATCGTCCGATTGCATTGTAGTATCAATCATATTAACTGTAGGTTGTAACATTTCATTCCCACCTGCACGGCGCCTTTTTGCTGAAGACAATGAACTTGAAGTAGACATTATAAAGTACCTATATAAATAATATCTACTACTATACACGCATTTTCATTGATATAGAAGGATGATGAGTATAATTTATTAATTCAAAATCTTCTAAAGTATAATCTTCCAGTTTATCATGTTTATTTTTTATCGATAATGTAGGAAATTCATATAATTCATTGGTGGTTTGTTCTTTTAATTGTGACATGTGGTCATCATAAATATGAGCGTTTCCTATAAAATATACAAAATCACAGGGTTCTAAATCACAATGATGTGCTATCAAATGTAACAAAAAACTATATGAAGCTATATTAAATGGTACTCCTAAACCTACGTCGGCACTTCTTTGATATAAAGCACAACTTAATTTATTTTCACCTATAACATTAAATTGACATAACACATGACATGGAGGTAATGCCATTTCACCTATCTGTTCTGGATTCCATGCACTCATTATTAATCTACGGGATTTTCGTTCTTTAGGATCTTTCAATGCATTTATTATTTGTTGTAATTGATCTATACCTTTATCCGTATAATCATCATTACATGTTTTATATTCTGCGTTATAATGCCGCCATTGGAATCCATATATAGGTCCCAAATCATCTTCATGTAAATGAGTTAATCCACGGGAATCTAAAAACTCACGTGAACTATTACCATCCCATATATGGACGTTTTGGGCCTTTAATGTTTTATTACTTGTATTACCACTTATAAACCATAATAATTCTTTTAAACAAGTTTTCCATGCTAATCGTTTACTTGTTAATATTGGAATTTTATTATTTTTCATGTTAAATCTCATATTAGCACCAAATACACATCGTACACGCCCATTTCTACATTCATCATCTTCACCTTTACTATGTATGTCACGAATCAATTGAATATATGCTTCTTCTTCGCTATATTCTACTTTACTCATATATTAATATATATTCTTGTTTTTTTAATTTCTTTTTATAAATCATATGGAATCTATTAAAGATAAAATGGAAAATAGTTTACCTCAAAAAAATTTCTTTAATCATGTATTTAACTTTGATAAAGAATCTCAACATGATATTCTTAATTGTTTACAATATGTAATTTTAGCTATTATACCTACGGTTATTTTAAATAAATGTGTGCAAAAAATAATTCCTGAAACAAATGAAGATAATAATAATATAGTTATTTTAGCAGAAATCGTAGGACAACTTCTATTTATGATTTTAGGATTTATAGTAATTAATCGAATTATTACTTATTTCCCTACATGGAGCACCACTGATTATAAAGAAACTAATTTTATTAACATTATCATTGTATTCTTATCTATACTTCTTACTATACAAAGCAAAGTTGGCACTAAAACTAATATTCTTTTAGATAGATTATTTGATTATATTGAAGGTTCTCGTAACTCTAAACAACAACCACAACAACAAACACAACAACCACAACAACCACAACAAGCATCACTTTTACCACCTCCTATGGTACAAACTAATTCACCTGCTATGAATATACCTAATCAAGGACCTGAACCTGATTTTAATAAAATGTATGAAGGCCCTACCACACCTTTGGTAAATGCAATGGTACCAGGACAAGGTCACGCACAAGAATCTTTTGCACCTATGGCAGCAAATGAAGGTTTTGGCGGAGCATTTGGTGCTAGTTTTTAAATATATATATTTAGCAATGATCTTTTTATATAACCATAACTATTCTTAATTCTGTCTGATTGTTTATTATGTGATTCTATATAGGATATTATTAGATTTCTTATATAAGTATTATTTTTTACTAACATTTGCATCATTTTTTTATTATAAACAAAATGATGCTTTTCATTGTACCATTCATGTACTAACTTTAATGGTTGTTCTATTTCATTATAATTGTCATTAAAACATATTGTTTGATATATAATTCTATATATATACTGTTTATTCTTATTAATATGCTTATTTGTCTGAATTAATATTAACATACTCCATATATCCAAATGACATATTACATGGTCTCGCCAATATCGCGGTTCGAATTTCTCAAATATACAAATCATATAAATGGTTTAACTGTGAAAAATGTAATATAACTATATTTCAATTTATGAAACATTATTATTTACAAAAAACAATTTTTGAAAAACATTTTGAAAAATATATATATACTCTAACTGATGATATATATGTAAAAAATATAATTAGTGATGCTACTAATAACGGTAAACGGATTAGACCTATTATTATTATGGAAATGACTTCTATTATTTTAAAACAACCTATAACTGATTTTAGATTTGCTATCGCTATTGAACTTATACATAATGCTTCTCTTATTTTAGATGACATGCCTATGATGGATAATGATAAATTTCGCAGAAACAACCCAACTTTACATTTTAAATATAATGAAAAAATTGCTCTATTTATATCCGATTTATTTATCCAAGAAGCAAGTTTTTTAATTTATAATTATATTAATAGTTATATTAAAGATATAAATGAAACACATTTAATTCAAAATCTATATTGCGATAATATAGGATTAAATGGCATAATAGGGGGACAATTATTAGATTTATCTCCTTTACATAACTTTAATATTAATATTACTGAAAATTTTAAATCATCTCATTTCTTACAAATGTTAAATGAAAAAAAAACTACTACTCTATTTAATATATGCTTTATTTTACCCTTTCTTATTCATAAAAATACATGTAATATAAGTACAAACATTTTATCTCAAATAAGCAAATCTTTTGGTATGACTTTTCAATTAGCAGATGATATTGAAGATCTTATTCAAGACCAAAAAAGACAAAATGAATCTGGTATTACATGCAATTTTTGTCTTCAAATTGGTAATCAAGAAACAATTATATTATTTAAAAAACATATGACAACTTTAGAAGAACTTACACAAAAATATAATTTAAATACAATCGTTTTTAATGAAATCATCGAATTTCTTAAAAAGAAAGTGATTCAATAATATATATGAAGTTTACGATTGGATGTTTTATTTGCATATGTATTATTATATACTTTATCTATTTTTCATACTATTATAAAGAAGGAATTCAAAATAGACCGTCTAATATTGTTCTTTTAGGAGATAGCATATTTCAAAATCAAAATTATGTTCCTAATAGCAAATCTATTGAATATTTATTAAAAGAAAAACTAACCATTCCTTCTTTAGTATTGGCAGAAGATAATGCAGTTATTCATAATATTCCTATTCAATACAAAAAACTACCTAATACAATGAATAAATCATCTACTAATTTATATATTTCTATTGGAGGTAATGACCTACTTAATGTATATGAAAACAATAAAATAAATAATTATAAACTATTTGATATGGTATGGGAATTATATAAACAAACTATTCTAAATTTAATAAATAATACTAAATGCAATGTAATTTTATCTGATATTTATTATATTACAGACAGCAATTACACTAAATATATACCTATTATTAAAAAATGGAATTCTAATTTATATAAATTTGCAAATAAACATAATATACAAGTTTTTAAAATTAGTGAAATTCTTACAAAATCTAAAGATTTTACAAATGGTATAGAACCTTCCATTTTAGGAGGTACTAAAATAGTTAATTCGTTTATTTTTTAAAAAGCATTACATATATAATATATGGATGAAATCAAACAATCTTTTAAAACATCTATTGAATCTGTTTCTTATAGCATTATTAAAAATAGTATAATATATATTTTACAATATATTCCAAACAATATCTGGGAAAATTGTATTGAACTTAAAACAATATACGAATCTTATAATTTAAACAAAATAACTTCTTATATAGGTATCGTACACTCTTATATATATAATTGCCTTCATATTATGCTATTATTCGACCATTCTTTTGTAACTAATAATGTTAAACGCAATAATTGTATTAAAATTAATAAAATACACAATGATACTATTAATAATATACTATATCTATATTGTAAACAACAATTATTAACTATACACGATTCTAACTTTATATCAAATTTAAAAAATTATACATTCGATATAGAATATATTAATGATATTAATATTTCTTTCTATAAATCTTATAATTTATCGATAAATCAAAGAATTAATATTATGATGCATTCAAACGATAATACTATTTTAATGGACCATGAAAATAGTATTCTCAGAAATATTTTTGAAGCTTATAAAACACATATTCATTCTATTGGAAAACATATGGTTACACAAAATGCTTGTTTAACTGACGAGTCACCTTAACAAAAGTCGTACATTTACCCATATTTTTGATAGATGTGGCACCTATATACGTGCAGGTACTGCGGATTCCTCCTAAATAATCTAATACTGTGTTGTTTAAATCTCCTTTATAAGGTATTGTTAATTCACGACCTTCTGAAGACCGATAATTTTCCATTTTTCCATAATGCGTTTCCATTGCTCGTTTTGAACTCATTCCATGAAAACACTTGAATTTTTTTAATTCATTTGGATAACCAGGAACTACTTTTTCTATCACTTCACCCGGATTTTGATCATGACCCGCAAATTGTCCTCCCATCATTACAAAATCAGCACAACCTCCTAACGCTTTTGATACATCACCCGGACACGTTATACCACCATCCGCTATTATCAATCCTCCTAATCCATGTGCGGCATCCGAACATTCCAATACTGCTGATAATTGAGGAACTCCTACACCAGTCTTTAATCTGGTAGTGCAAGCACTACCTGGACCTATTCCTACTTTAACTATGTCTACTTTACCATTTATCAATAACTCTTCTACCATCTCACGCGTAGCTACATTTCCGGCAACTAGAATTTTATCTGGAAAAGCATCTCTTACCTTTTTACAAAAATCTACTAAACTTGATAAATAACCATTTGCTATATCTATACAAATCCAATTACAGTCTACTACACTTAATATTTCTATTAATCTAGTAAAATCAGAATCACTAATACCTGTGGATACCATAAACATATTTGGATTTAAATTTTTTTTATTTATAAATTCTTCTTTTGTGTAAAACTTATGTAAGGCAGTTACTATATTATGTTGCGAAAGAACATCATACACACCAAATGTTCCTGTTGTATCCATGTTCGCTGCTATTAGTGGAACACCTTTCCATTTAAAACTAGACCATTTAAATGTAAATAATCGTTCAATATCTACATCATTACGACTTTTCATAGTAGAACGTTTCGGACGAATTAATACATCACTGTAATCTAACAATTCTTCATGTTCTATTTTAGTCATTATATATTTAGTTAGTCAATTTGTTTATATCCATTTTTGAAACAAATATCATTCACTAAATTAATAACTAGTTTTATATTGTGGGTTCTACGAAAAAATTAGGTTTAACTCCACCTCATCCACCGCGCTGCTTACGCTTATTTTTACGATTACGTCTTGTAGAATTATTTTTTTTACCTCGTAAACCACCATTTTGCTTACGTGATTTACGAAGTGAACGTGAACGCAAATGACTTTTACGAAGTGAACGTGAACGCGAATGACTTTTACGACGGTTAAGTGGCATTATACAATAACATAATATTAAATTATAGTATTGTATTTATTTTTTATATTTACGACTACGCTTATTTGTTAATCTCTTTTTATATTTAGTACCACCGATTTTATTAGTTATTAAATGAGTTTTTAGAGGAGAATTATTATTTACAGGAGAAGTGTCGACTGCTGCTCCTACTGTATTAACTGCTTTAGTATCGGGTTCTATATGTCTTGTTGGATTTGCTACTGTGTGTGTTAGTGGTGATTTTGATGCGTGTGATACTTTTGCCGCTGGTGCTACCACTGGTGCTGCCGCTGGTGCTGCCGCTGCCGCTGGTGCTACCGCTGGTGCTACCACTGGTGCTGCCGCTGGTGTAGTTGGTGGTTTTGGTGCTGCCGCTGCCGCTGGTGTAGTTGGTGGTT
>MDSW01005899.1_pt1 | contig 21261 bp, 21 predicted proteins | sample 811171 | NCBI WGS metagenome assembly MDSW01 (sample SAMN05326641, study PRJNA326480) | marine metagenome | isolation source: seawater | place: Atlantic Ocean: North West | collected 2012 | reverse complement strand
AGATAGATCAAAATGTGCATTATGTCCTACAAGGATTGCTCTTGAGCATTCATGCTCACTTCGCTTTTTATTGACTATTTTGCAAATACTTTTAAGAGCTTCTTCCGTAGTTACTGCATTTCTGAGCGGATGATTAAGCTCAATTTTAGTAAATTCTAAAGCTTCTTTATTTAAAATAAGTCCATCTGCTGGAACTAAATGGTATCTAACAGATTCGCCCAAAACAAAGCCAGTTTCCTTTAGATCAACAAATTGAAGAGCAATCTCTAAAATAGGATTAACTTCTGGATTAAATCCTCCAGTTTCCAAATCCACGATTACAGGAAGATACTTTCTAAATCGATTTTTAAGCAACATTATTAATACACTATAATACGATTCAGATATTAGTTAGCGATGATTTTTGAAGAAATATCCAATAATACTTTTGACGGTTTAGTTGTCAGAGAGCATTCTGAATACAATCATGAGAAAGTTTATTATTATGAGGATCCTAGCGTTAGCTTAAAGTCCTTAGTTGCCATTCATTCAACAAAGCATGGTCCTGCAATAGGTGGTTGTAGATTTAAAAATTATGATAATTTCTTGGATGGTTTAAATGATGTGCTAAGACTTTCAAGAGGTATGACTGAAAAGAATATTGCTGCAGATGTTCCATTTGGAGGTGGTAAAGCAATAATTTTTGCTAACGGTATTAATAAATCCCATGATTTGCTCAAATCTTTTGCAAATTTTTTAAACCTTATAAAAGGTGAATATATTTCTGCTGAAGATATAGGGATTACTTTAGAAGATATTCAATTTGTTGGTAATTTTACTGACCATGTTTTTAACAATGTAGATCCATCATCCTATACTGCAAGGGGTATTTTTTATTCCATTAAAGAAGTATTAAAAATGCATAATATTCCTTTATCTGAAGCATCTGTAGGTATTCAGGGCGCTGGAAATGTTGGCTTCAAGTTATCAACTTTATTGCTTAAGGAAGGTGTTAAGACTTATATATCTGATACAGATCAACAAAAACTCATAATTGCAGAAGAAGAAGGCTGTATTATTTCTAAGGATATATTTTTAGAGGAGATGAATGTTTTTGCTCCATGTGCTGTTGGAGGTATTCTAGACGAACTAAATATCTCTAAACTCTCCGCTTCTTTTGTTATCGGTGGAGCAAATAACCAACTTTTAAATCCCAGTATGGATACGCTTCTAAGAAAGAAAAATATCATATATATACCCGATGCGATGATTAATGCTGGCGGTGTAATTGGATTAACAAAAGATATTCTTAATAGAAATGAAGATGATGTAGATCATGAGTTGCGTGCTATTGCTGAAAGAGTTTGCAAGCTTCTTGAAAGATCTTTAATGCTTGATAAAAGTCCGTACGAGCTTTTTATGGGCGAAATAATAAATTAAGATTTATTCAATAACCTTTCCTGAATTAACTTTAAATTCGCTTCTTTATCAATGCTTCTATTTTCTAGCCTTTGATTAATTTCTTCTGCCAGTCCAATATTTTCTTTATTTTTATGTTTAATTTTTATTCTGGCCTTATTATCAATCTGTTCTTTAATAACGTATAAATCAGCAGATATTTTTTTAGCTTTTTGGATTTGAGTATCTGATGTTTCTAATAATTCTATGCAATCGACAGGACAGGGCGGTATACACAATTCACAACCCGTACAAATATCCTCAATTACCGAATGCATTAAATTTGGAGCTCCATGTATTGCGTTAACAGGGCATGCATCTATACATTTTTTACATCCTATGCATTCTTCTTCGATGATATGAGCTACTTGATTTGGTATGGGGGGACCATAATCATGATCCAATGATAAGATTTTTTTAGGTTGAATCAGGTCAATTATTTTTATAAGAGTTTCTTCACCACCGGGAACGCATCTATTGTAAGGTTTACCTGATGCAATTTCTAAAGCGTAATCTCTGCAGCCTGGGGTATCGCATCTTCCACATTGATATTGAGGCAATTGCTGCTCAATAGCTTTAGCTAATTCTTTGCTTATTCTGATACTCCAAGCTTTCTCTGCAATTTTGTATTCGATGTAGTGTAGCCAAAAGGAACTCTTTCACCAGGATGAAGCCTTCTATAAGCCTCTTGAACTGCTAGTGTAGTTTCATGGAAGCCACAAAGAATAAGGTCTAGTTTTCCAGGATAATGATTAATATCACCCACTGCAAAAATTCCATTTTTATTAGTTTGAAAGTTCTCTGTATTTACAAGAATCTTTTTTTCATGAAGGTCAACTTCCCAGTCTAATATAGGGCCTAGTTTCTTATTTAAACCAAAGAGAAATAAAAGCTCATCAGCTTCAAAAGTTAATATTTCTTTGGTATCAAAGTTCTTTACCTTCACACCGGAGACATTATCCTTGCCTTCAATAGATTCAATTTGATAGGGAGTAAGCAACTCAATTTTTCCGTTTCCAACAAGCTCACGCATTTGTTGTTCTGTATGTTGGGCTCCTCGAAATGCATCCCTTCTATGAACTAAATATAACTTTTTAGTTAAGGAAGCTAAATCAACTGACCAATCCAAGGCCGAATCACCACCACCGAATATAAAAACAGTCTTATCCTTGTATAAGGATTTATCTTTGACAGCATATGTCACACCCTTATTTAAGAAACTGTCGGGGCTATCTATATTTGGCGGTCTTCTTGGTTCAAAGGATCCAGCTCCTGCAGCTATTAAAATATTTTTAGTTTTGAATTCTGTGCCTTCATTAGTTTTTAAATACCAAGTTGAAATTCCATCTTCTGAGGATATTTCTTCAATAGTATCAATCCTTTCTGATAAGGTCAGACCATATTCAAAGGGCTTGATTTGTTCAAGAAGTGCATCTATGTGTTCTTGAGCAGTTTGAAAGGGAACTCCAGGAATATCATAAATAGGCTTTTCGGGATAAAGTTCCGTACATTGTCCGCCAACCCTATCTAAATTATCTATTAGATGGCAATTCAAGCCCAATAGTCCAGCTTCAAATACGGTAAATAAGCCAACAGGCCCAGCTCCAATTACTACAATATCTTTATCAATCATTATTTTATTTTCTGACCTGGTTTAGCTCCAGTATCTGGTGATAATAAGAAGATTCCACCTTCATCATCACTAGACGCTAAAACCATACCTTCAGATAATCCAAAACGCATTTTTCTTGGAGCCAAATTAAACACTAATACAACTAGCTTATCAATTAGAGAATCTGGACTGTATTTAGACTTGATTCCTGCAAATACTGTTTTTTGACCTAACTCCCCAACATCCAATGTCAGTTGAATTAATTTATCAGCACCCTCAACCTCAGATGCATTGATAACTTTGGCTACCCTTAAATCAATTTTCATGAAGTCATGAATGCTTGCATGAGTTTCATTATTAGACTTAGTTTCTTCATTCATTATTTCAAATCCTTCCTCATCAATTCGAGACATAAGTGGTTCATAATTAGTTAACTCTATGTGTGTAACTTTTCCATTAAAGTCACCATATGCATAGTTTCCAATAATCTTAAAAATTCGATTAGTTAACTCAGGCAATATTGGCATCAGTGCTAGAGATAGATTTTTAAAAGCATTGATTGCAGTTAATGCAATTACTGTGGCTTTTGATTCATCCTGCTTCCAGGGTTCATTTTTATTAACATATGCATTAACTTCGTCAGCTAACTCCATTATTAATTTAGTAGCTTTTGAGAATTCTTTACCTTCATAAAATGCAATTATTGAAGATAGATTTTTAATTTGTGAATCTAAGAAATTACTATCTAGTGAAACCTTATCTAAATCCAGCTTTTTACTTTTTAAAAACGGTATTGATCTAGAGAGAATGTTTAGATACTTACCTACTAAATCAGAATTAATTTTTTTTGTAAACTCAGCAGTATCAAAATTCAGATCCTCAATTTTATTATTCAGCTTGGAAGCAAAATAGTATCTTAGAAGCTCCGGATCATACTTTTCAGCAAAATCATCAGCAGTTATGAAAGTTCCTTTTGATTTAGACATCTTTTCTCCATTTACTGTAAGAAAACCATGTGCTTGAATTTTAGTAGGGAGAATATAGTCAGAATTTTCTAATAAAGCAGGCCAAAAAAGACCATGAAAATAGATAATGTCTTTCCCGATGAAGTGATGTAATTCACTATTAGAATTTTTACTACATAATTCATCAAATGAAATGTTATTCTTTTGGGCCCAATTTTTTATGGATGCAAAATATCCTATTGGAGCATCTACCCAAACATAGAAAAATTTATCTTTTTCTTCCGGAATTTCAAAACCAAAATAGGGAGCATCTCTAGAAATATTCCAACTTTGAATATCTCCTTCTATCCATTCATTAAGTTTATTTTTAACTGCATCCTGCAGCTCGCATGTCTTTAAAAAATTAGTTAGAAAATCTTTCGATGCCTTAAGGTCAAAAAATATTTGTTCAGTATCTTTCAGAACAGGTTTTGAATCTGAATATTTTGATACAGGATCAATTAGTTCTGTTGGTGAATAAGTTGCTCCGCATGCTTCGCAGCTATCACCATTTTGATTAGAAGTATTACATTTAGGACATGTACCTGTTATGAAACGATCTGCAAGAAACATTCCCTTGGTTTCATCAAAAAATTGTTGGATCGTAGACTTGTAAATCAAGTTAGCTTTTTTAGCTTTTAAGTAAATTTCATTACAAAGATACTCATTTTCCTCAGAATGAGTTGAATAGTAATGATCATAAGAAATATTAAATTTTTTAAACGAATTAATGTGATTGAGTTGATCATCTTTTATTAGCTCTTCCGGTGTTTTGTTCTGAGTTTCAGCTCTAATCATTGTTGCAGTGCCATGCGTGTCATCTGCACAGAAAAATAACGTTGCGTTGCCTTGAAGTCTTGAATTTCTGACCCAAATATCAGCTTGAATGTGTTCTAGCATATGGCCGATATGAATTGGGCCATTAGTATATGGCAACGCACATGTTACAAGAATTTTTTTAGATTCGGTGCTCAATTTTTTACTCAAGAGAATGCTATTATATGAAAATTCTTGGCGCATGATGAGTATTAAACATATTTTAGCTATTGGATCAGCAAAAGGTGGAGTAGGGAAATCAACTATTTGTGCTAATTTAGCTATTGGGCTTTCAGAAAAATATCGTGTCGGTATTCTTGATGCCGATATATATGGACCCAGCCAGCACTTATTATTTAGATTGGAAGACTCTAAGCCAGAGATTATCAATCGTGAAGGCAAAAAAGTTCTCCAACCCCTAAATGCTTTAGGAGTAAAAATAAACTCAATGGGTTTTATTATGGGTTCTGAAGAAGCGGTCATATGGAGAGGACCCATGTTAAGTAATGCGCTTAAGCAGTTAATAGAGGCAACAGAATGGGGAGATTTAGATATTCTCATTGTAGATATGCCTCCTGGTACCGGAGATTCCTATCTAACTATTGCTAAAGAAATTAAACCTACAGCGTCTATACTTGTAACAACTAACCATGTTCTTTCGTTAAGCGATACAGAAAAATCAAAGATTGCTCTTAAAAAATTAGGTATTCCTATTATTGGCTACATTAATAATATGAATGGTGAACTTTGCCCCAAGTGCAACTCAGAAACTATTCAACAACCAAATATTGGTGATAAATATTTACAGGATCTAACTTGTATAGGTTCAATTATTAGACACAGTGATTTACAATCTCTACCTTCAAATGATTCAGCAAAACTGCTCAAAGAAGTAACAGACTATGTTGTTAATGCTCTCTAAAAAAATACTTTTAAGTTTATTTTTAATAACTTGCTTATCATTGACAGCTAATGATGATCCTTTTGAAGAAATAAATAGAAGCATCTGGAATATTAACGAAGCGTTAGACGACAATTTTGCTAAGCCTGTTGCTGAAGTATACGATTCTATAACACCAACTTTTGTTCAAACCGGTATTACTAATTTTTTTAGGAATATTAATGAAGTTGACAATACCATTAATCAGCTTCTTCAAGGCAAACCAGTTCTAGCAATTAATGATTTTACAAGATTTTTAATTAATTCAACTATTGGATTGGCAGGATTAATTGATGTGGCTTCATCTATAGGATTAGAAAGACATAGAGAGGATTTTGGCCAAACTTTAGGCATGTGGGGGTTTTCTCAGGGACCTTATTTAATGTTGCCTATTTTAGGTCCAAGCACTCCTCGAGATCTTATGAGTCGCCCTATAACTTCCTTTTTATCAGGGACTTTTGCTATTGATGATACGGAAGTTCGTCTCGGTCTAACTGCTTTAGATGCCTTGGAGACTAGAGCTCGCTTGTTAGATGTAGAAACATTGATTATTGGTGATAAATATACTTTTGTTAGAGATTCTTACTTACAGGCAACTGAATTTGAAGCAAAGGATGGGGTAATAGAGGAGGACGCTTTTCTTGATGATATGGATGATTTTTTTATTGATGATCTTGAGCTTGATTCTGAAGAAAATCTCTAATAGGCTTGCTTGAGACTGCTTGCATCGATTCATTGATCAAATAACGAAACTTCCTAGCATTTTGTTCTGATTTATAAAGTCCGTAGATATGTTTAAGCATAATTTTATATTCACTTGTATGTCTTTGGGATGCGTCTAGATAATCTAAGTACCACAACAATAATTCTTCTCTAACAAGCTTACTTTTAGAGTCGCCAAAAAGCATTTCATCTATATCTTTTAAAAACATAGGGTTATCGTATGCTTCTCTTCCAACCATCACTCCATCAACATATTTAAGATGATCCATGCACTCAGAGATAGTTTTAATACCTCCATTAATAATAATTTTTAAATTGGGGTAGTCATTTTTTAATTTATAAACATAATCGTATTTAAGGGGTGGGATAGATCGATTTTGTCTGGGACTCAAACCACTCAATATTGCATTTCTTGCATGTATAAAAAATGTATTAATTCCAACAGATGACAAATCTTCTACAAACCTTGCTATAAATTCATAACTTTCCTCTTTATCAATGCCAATCCTACATTTAACTGTGAGGGAAGTGCTTGAGACGCTTTGAATTGATTCAATGCATTGTTTTACTAAATCTGGTTCTAACATAAGTGCAGCGCCGAAAGAGCCTTTTTGGACTCTCTCTGAAGGGCATCCTAAGTTGAGATTGATTTCATCGTACCCATAGCGATCGCATAAGATTGCTGCAGAAGCTAGGGTTTTCGGATCTGAGCCACCTAATTGAACAGCAACTGGATGCTCTTCATTTGAGTAATCAAGTTTATTAATTTGTTTACCATGTACTAGAGCATTTACAGCTATCATCTCAGTGTATAGGACTGCATGTTTAGAAATTTTTCTAAGGAACCTTCTATTATGCGTGTCTGTGCATTGCATCATTGGTGCAACACAGAAAGTATGATTTAAAGGCATTTAAAGCATGAAGATAACAGCAACCAAGCCAACAGATGTTAAGACAACAGTGTAGGGTAATGCCATATACACCATTCGCATATATGAGAGATTTATTAAAGGAGCCGCAGCTGAGGTTAAAAGAAATAGAAATGCAGCTTGACCATTAGGGGTTGCAACGCTTGGTATGTTTGTTCCTGTGTTAACAGCAATTGCTAACTTATCGAAATGCTCGCGTGTTATAACTCCATTGTCTAAAGCTTCTTTGATTTCACTGATGTATACCGTAGCTACGAAAACATTATCACTGATCGCAGATAATATACCGTTCGCTAGATAAAATATTGGAGTTTGATTTTCAATTGGCTGCAGAAAAACAAAATTGATAACTGGTATAAATAAATCTTGTTCGTGGATAACGCTTACAACAGCAAAAAAGACTACCAAGAGGGCAGTAAAGGGAAGTGCCTCTTTAAATGCAGGACCGATATCATGTTCATCTGTAATGCCTTTAAATGCAGTTAAGAGGACTATAACGCCCAGACCAATAATACCAACTTCAGCCACATGAAATGCTAATGCAAAGACCAGCAAAATCCCTACGATGATTTCTATAGTGAGTCTAGCTCGATATTCTGGTGTTTGTTTTGACTGTTCAAATTGATCGTAATTTAAAAATATTTCTTTAATTTCTGTTGGTAAATGTGTGCCATAAGAAAATAGTTTTAGTTTTTCCAAAATAACACACAATATCAATCCTGTTATAAGCACAGGAACTGTAACCGGTGCCATTTTGTATAGAAAGTCCATAAATTCCCATCCGGCTACATGGGCTATTAATAAATTTTGCGGCTCTCCAACAATTGTGCAAACACCACCAAGTGCAGTACCAACAACACCATGCATTACTAAGTCACGAAGAAATGATTTAAAGTTTTCTAATTCATTTATGCCTTTCTCTGAAAGCGAAGAATCATCGTTAACATTATGATCAGTTGTATCAAATCCAAGATTAGACATTGCTAAGTGATAGACTCTGTAAAATCCAATAATCACTGCAATTAAGACGGCCGTGACCGTAAGGGCATCTAGAAAAGCAGATAAAAATGCAGCTACAAAACAAAACAATAAGGATAGTTTTGTTTTTGAATGAACAGTCAGAAGTAATTTCGTAAAAGTTACCATCATTAAGTTTTTCATGAAGTAAATTCCAGCCACCATGAAAACTAGCAACAGGATAACTTGTAAATTATGTTCTACTTCATAATAGATTGAGTCTGGCTTTGTGAGTCCCATTAAGATAGCTTCAATAGCTAGCAATCCACCAGGCTGAAGAGGGTAGCACTTCAAGGCAAGGGCTAAAGTAAAGATAAACTCAAGAAGCAAAATCCAACCAACTATAAATTTTCCATCTGCGCCAACTGTATTCAAAAAATACAAAAGAATAGGGTTTAAAAATAAAAAACTAATAATAGTTTTTTTGTACCAATCTGGAGAAGATCCAAGGAAAAGGTTATAGAAGTTACTTATAATAGTCATATGTTATTAATCCGGGAAATTTACGAGTCTATACCACCAAACTCAAGAATAATTCTAAGTTGTAATCATAAAATAATACATAACACCGAGCAAAATTCATATTGTTTTTACTACGACTTAGTAACTGAATCTATAGGCAACAAAAAAATTCTAGCTATTGCTAGAGAGAACTCTGAACTCATTTGCACCATTTATTTAAATGAAATGGAGTTTAATCATTTAATTGAACTAAATCCTCAGCTAGTAATCCATGATCTAAGAAGGGCTTTTACTGCGATGGATGCTGAACTTTTTAAATTGATTTCCAGATCCATAGAGTTATCTGCTTGGTTAAATGAATCTTCGTATTGCAGTGTTTGTGGTCAGTCAACAACTTTTAATGAGAAAGAAATGGCATTTGCATGTTCGTGCTCTAATAAAATTTTTTATCCCACAATTTCTCCATGCATTATCACTCTAATAACAGACGAAGATAAGGTATTGCTAGGGAGGGCAAAGTTCTTTCCAGAGGGTCTATATAGCACTCTAGCAGGTTTTATTGAAGCAGGAGAATCTGCAGAGGATGCCTTGCATAGAGAAATCGATGAAGAAGTAGGCATTCGTGTCAATAATATTTCCTATTACTCTAGCCAGTCATGGCCATTTCCAAGCCAAATAATGTTAGGTTTTTATTGTCAGTATGTAAGCGGTGAAATTAAGATTAATCATGATGAGTTAGAAGATGCTCAATGGTTCCATATTGATAATCTTCCATTGATACCTCCTACATCTTCAATTTCAGGGATGCTTATTCACTCTTATATCGCGGATCGTTCAAAGCCCTAACAGGTTTTTCAACCGGAGCTTTTGTTTCGGTTACCGATTTTTGATCTTGAACTTTTGCTTCCTTTGTTTGGCTAGAAGTATTTTTATTATTGGCTAACTTCTTATCATTCTTTGGAGCCTTAACATTTTCTGCATTAGAATCATGTTGAGAATTATCAAGATTCTTTTCTGGTGCTTTTTTACGGATATTTCTAGTATTCTTTCGAGGTTTTCTCTCAGTTATTTTTTCATTTCTGCCATCTGAGGTTTTCTTGTTCCTGGCATTGTCAGACTTAATCTTTTTGCCACGAGATTGGTTAAAGTTTCTTTTATGTTTACGTCCACCCTTTACTGGTTTTTTTTCTTCTTTCTTTTCTGATTTAAACAAAGAAGTTATTGAAGATAATAAACCTCCTGATTTTTTAGGTCGTTTGGGAGGTTTGGTAACCTTTACCAATGGTTTAGCTTTGGAAGGTGAGGATGACGATTCCCGCCAATCTATTTTTGGATCAGGTGTAGATGGAGATAAATCAAATGAATATCTTGCTTTAGTTTCATTATTTTTAACTCTTACTACTTTGTAATAGGGTCTGGATCTATAGGGATCTGCAATAATAAGAATGTTTACTTTAGCTTCATCCTCAATTCTAATTATTTCTCTTCTTTTTTCATTCGAAATATAGCTAGCTACATCTGAAGGCAGGAATGCGTGCACTTCAGCTGTATTTTCCTTCATTGCATCCTCGCCAATTATTCTTAATATTGATTGACCAAGAGATTTAGGACCTCTAACCATCACATGCTCAATGTCATATGTTTCGTTTAACGAAGGCCTTAATCTTTGTCTAGAGAGCTCCAGTAAACCAAATCTAGATATTTCACTTACTTGTATCCTTGCTCTATCTGAGCGAACAGCTGTTCTCATAGCTTGTTCCACTTTTTTTTGATTTTCTTCAGCGAGCATATCTATAAAATCAATCACAACTAACCCACCAAGATCTCTTAATCTCAATTGCCTTGCTATCTCATGAGCTGCCTCAAGATTGGTTGCTAGAGCCGTCTCTTCTATATCTTTACCTTTAGTAGCTCTAGCAGAATTAACATCAATAGTAACCATGGCTTCAGTAGGATCAATAACTAGTGCGCCACCCGAAGGCAAGGTTATCTCTCTATTGAAGGCAGATTCAATCTGAGACTCGACTTGATATCTAATAAATAAAGGGATATCCTCATCATAATAGATAACTTTTTGTGCATGATCTGGAATAACTGCTTCTGCAAAAGCTAAAGCCTCCTCATAAACACTTTTATCATCTATAAGAATTTCTTCAATATCTTCTCTGTAGTAATCTCTAAAAACTCTTAACAGAATGTTGTCGTCCTTATAAATTAGGGTAGGGCAAGTTGTATTACCAAAATTCTTACTAATCTCATCCCACATAGAGACTAGGTAATTGAGATCCCATTGAAGTTCTTGTTTTGATCTACCCAGACCTGCTGTTCTTACGATTACACTCATTCCTTCAGGAATATTTAAATCCTGAAGTATGGTTTTAACTTGGTCCCTTTCATCACCGGCAATCCTTCTTGACACACCACCAGCTTTTTCAGAATTAGGTATCAACACTAAGAACCTTCCTGCTAATGAGAGTTGTGTTGATAGTGCTGCACCTTTAGTACCTCGTTCTTCCTTGAGGACTTGAACTATTATTTCATCACCATCTTTGAGTGTGCAGGTTTTTTTACCACTATGATCTTTGGTGTAAAAACTTTCAGTAAGTTCTTTCAGAGGTAAAAAGCCATGTCTTTCAGATCCAAAATCAATAAATGCGGCATCAAGACTTGATTCAATTCTAGAAACTCTTGCTTTAAAAATACTTCCTTTAAGCAATGATTTAGAGTCAGAATCATTATCTAAATCATATAATTTTGAGCCCTCAATTAGAGCTATTCGAAGCTCATCGTTGTATGAACAATTCATTAAAATTCTTTTCATTTTTTTCCCTTATATAGAGAAAGACAAGTAACACGGTTACTTCTTTGATCACATTAAGTCTTACTTGCTTCTGCTTAATGTGTGAACCTTTTTACTAAAGGCTTTAATAATAAACTTTTCTTGTCTTTATCTTTTAAAATTCTTTAATATGCTATTTTTTTTCTTCTAAAATAGCTTTCACGGAAACTATTCTATCAAAATGAGCGAAAATATCCTAAAAATTAATCAATATCACTTAAATCAGAGAGTTGATAACTATTTGTTTTCAAGGTTTAAGCTCATCCCAAAGTCCAAAATTTATTCTGCTATTAGAAAGGGCGAGATAAGAATTAATTCAAAAAGAGTCAAGCCATCAACAAAGCTTAAATTTGAAGATTTGGTCAGAGTTCCACCTAATTTTATTAATTCAGATAATTCTGTACTGAAAATAAAAACAGGTAAAAAAATGGATTTACCAGTAATTTTTGAAGACGATGATTTCATTGTTATAGACAAGCCGGTTGGAGTTAGTGCGCATAGTGGAACTAAAAATTCTTACGGGGTGATTGAACTTTGTCGAGAGCAATTTAAGAATACAGATTTAGACCTTTGCCACAGAATTGATAAGGCTACATCTGGCATTATTCTTATATCTAAACATAAATCTTTTCTGAGATATTTTCATAAACAACTAAGGGAATTATCCGTTTCAAAAGAATACCTAGCCATTGTGCACGGTGACCGAAAAGAAAAGCTTTTTACTATTCATAATGATATTGAGCTAAAAAGCGGTCAAAAGAAGGAAGCTCTAAGTGAATTTAGCCTTTTGGGACGGAATAAGAAATATACTCTTTATTCAATCAAGATAGATACTGGAAGAATGCATCAAATTAGGATCCATTGTTCCGGGATAGATATGCCAATATTAAATGATAAAAAATATGGCAATTTCAAGTTAGATAAAAAAGTAAATATTTCTCATCGCTTCAACAGTATGGCATTGCATTCACATAAGATAAGTTTTTTAGATAGTGCTGGAAAGAAAAATAGCTTCTTTGCATCAACACCAGATTCTTGGAAAAAATTTTTAACCGCAGAAAATATTGTTGTAAATCTGTAAGATATTCTGATAGGATACGCATTTTTTAGGCACTATTATGGCTGTTCAAAAGAGTAAAAAAACAAGATCTAGAATTGGTATGCGTAGATCGCATGATTCTATTTCTGGTAAAACTTTATCTACTGACCCAGTTACTGGTGAAAGACATCTGCGTCATCAAATGACTGCTGATGGCTTTTATAAAGGAAGACTAATTAAGGATCTTAGAAAACCAGTTAAAGAGGATTCTGAAGATACTGAGTAAACCTCATGTCTCTAACTAAGGCCCTTCTATTTCCCGGCCAAGGTTCTCAATCTAGCGGGATGTTATCTCAACTTGGGCTAGCTCAACCTTCTATTCTTGAAAATTATAAACATGAAATAGATGAATTTTCTAACCTCATTGGTATTGATTTTCTAGAATTAATAGAAAATAAAGATCTTGAAGATAATCTAAATAAAACTCAATATACTCAACCTTCCATTCTTTTTGCATCTTATCTAGCTTACCAACATCTGCTCACTGAAAAGGATAATATCGATTATTTTGCTGGACATTCTTTAGGAGAATATTCGGCATTGGTTTGCTCAGGATCGTTACAATTGCTTGATGGACTGTCTTTAGTTTTTAAAAGAGGTCAATTAATGACTACAACTGAACCTGGCGCTATGACAGCTATCTTAGGGATAGACAATAATATTATTGATGAAGTTTGCCATTCAGTTACTGAAGAGGGGTTTATGGTTCAAAGTGCTAATAAAAATACACCGCTGCAAACCGTAATTTCAGGGACAATCGAAGGTATTGAAAAAGCCGAATCTATATTGATAGAACGGGGAGCAAAAAGAGCTATTCGCCTTAATGTAAGCGTCGCATCACACTCACTCTTAATGAAATCTATTACCGATGATTTTTCTAAGGCTTTAGAAGAAGTTGATATTCAGATGCCTGATGTGCCTGTTGTTCAAAATGTTACAGCTAATATTCCTGAAAACTTAGAATCATTAAAAATGAATTTAGTTAATCAGCTATATTATCCAGTGAACTGGGTTGGGACAATGAAAAAACTTTCAACAATTGATCAATTGATTGAATGCGGTCCAGGAAAAGTTTTGACAGGTCTTGGTAAGCAAAACAATGTATCGGTATGTGATATATTGAATTTTGAGGGGTAAATAATGGATCAAAAAAATGTTTTAGTTACCGGCTGCTCAAGAGGTATTGGTCTTGCCATAGCAAAGAAGCTTATTGATGAAGGTTACTTTGTAGTTGGTACCTCGAGATCTAAAATTGATTTAGTCAATTTATTGGGATCTGATAATTGCCTTCATCAAGCTATTGATGTCTCTAATGAAGATGATATTTCTTCGATGATTGAATCCTTAACTAAACATGATATTCAGATCCATTGTTTGGTCAATAATGCTGGAATTACAAAGGATCAACTATTCATGCGGATGAATTCTGATGATTGGAACAGCGTTATTAACACCAACTTAAATGGAGTATTCTATCTAACTAAGTCTCTTATAAAGAGTATGGTCAAAGGTAAATATGGCAGAATCGTTAATATATCTAGTGTTGCGGGCTTAATGGGGAATGCTGGACAAGTTAATTATGCATCCTCAAAAGCAGCGCTTTCTGGATTTACCAAATCACTTGCTAAGGAATTAGCTTCCAGAAACATAACTGTTAATAATGTTTGCCCGGGATTTATTGAAAGCGATATGACAAAAGAGCTTAGCGATGCGCAAATAGAAAACGCTCTGCAACAAATACCCTTGCAAAGATTTGGAACAGCAGAAGAAGTGGCATCCCTAGTTGCATATTTATTAAGTGATGCAGCTAACTATATTACAGGACAAGAGCTGTCAATTGATGGCGGAATGTACATCTAATTTTTTTAAATGATTTTTTAAATTTTGATGTAAAATACAAACCACATTCGGAGGATAACTAGTGAGTGTAGAAGAAAGAGTTACGAAAATAGTTTGCGAACAACTTGGAGTAGGTGAAGACGAAGTTAACCTTACTTCATCTTTTGTTGATGACTTGGGAGCAGACTCTCTTGATACAGTAGAATTAGTAATGGCTCTAGAGGAAGAGTTTGATCTAGAGATTGCTGACGAGGAAGCTGAAAAAATAGCTACCGTTCAAGACGCTGTAAATTATATAAATACAAATAGCTAGATATACTATTTCATGCAACTACAAAGACGTGTTGTAGTTACAGGACTTGGTATTCTCTCGCCATCAGGCAATTCAGTCTCTGAAGCATGGTCTGCCTGCGTTGCTGGAAAGTCTGCAATTACTAAGATTGAACCATCCTTTAATGATTCCCCAATTACTATCGGTGGAAGAATTCATAACCTCAATTCTGATGAGTATCTAGATCCAAAGGATAAACGAAGGCTAGACCCTTTTGTTCAATATGGAGTGATTGCTGCTGAGCAGGCTATATTGGATTCTAGGCTTCTAGAATCTGATCATGATAAAGGCCTTGTGGGCGTTAATTTCGGATCTGGTATTGGTGGGCTTTCAAGTATAGAAAATAACCATTTAAATTTACAAAACCAAAGTTATAAGAAGGTATCTCCTTTTTTTGTTCCAGGCTCTATTGTTAACATGATTTCTGGCTTAGTTTCTATGAAGCATGGATTCATGGGTCCCAATTATTCCATGGTAACTGCTTGTTCTACTGGTAACCATTGTATAGGTTCAGCTGCGAGGTCTATTGCTTATGGTGAAGCCAATATTATGATCGCAGGTGGTGCTGAGGCTGCATCCTCTCCTTTAGGTATTGCTGGCTTTATTGCATCGAGGGCATTAAGTACAAATTCAAATCCAGAAGAAGCATCTCGGCCATGGGATAAACACAGAGACGGTTTTGTCTTATCAGATGGTGCAGGAGCAGTTGTATTAGAAGAATATGAGCATGCAAAAAAGAGAAATGCAAATATCTATGCTGAGGTTATTGGCTATGGAATGAGTTCAGATGCGTATCATATGACAGCACCACCTGAAGACGGCCGTGGAGCTGCGCTAGCAATGAAGAATGCTATTAAAGATGCCAATATTTCCCCTGCTGATATTCATTATATTAATGCACATGGAACCTCTACGCCTTTGGGAGACATAGCTGAAACCAGAGCTATTAAAACAGTTTTTGGTGATAATGCACCCGCAATTAGTTCCACTAAATCTATGATTGGACACACACTAGGAGCAGCAGGAGCTATTGAAAGCATCTTTTCAATTATGAGTATTCAAGATGGTATTATCCCACCTACCATTAACTTATATGAACCTGATCCCGAATGTGATCTTGACTACACTCCCAACACTGCCAGAGATGCTAAGATACAAATTGCTATGAATAATTCATTCGGTTTTGGTGGAACTAACTCTTCTCTTGTCTTCAGCAAAATTTAAATACCTTTTATTTTTTTTGCTTTTCCTTGGTTTTTTAGGGTTAGCTTTTTTAGGCTCAGTTCAGTCGGTACTTAATAGGCCTGCAAAACTCCAAGAGGTCGAAATCATGAAAGGCGATACTCTCTTCAATAGGATCAATAAATTAAATTTAAATTCCTTTGATGAAGTTCTAATAAAGGTTTTTTATTCGCTATCTTCTCTCAATCAAATATACAGTGGTGTATATGATCTAACTAATATGTCAGTCGGTGAATATCTCAACGCTATCTTGTCTGGTGACCTAAAATATTTCAAATTACAAATAATAGAGGGAGACAATATATTTGATATAGCAACCAAGATAGATAATATCTTTGAAAATAATGATTGTCCTAAGTTGACATGCTTAAAAAATGACTCATTTCCATTTATAGAGGGTACATTATTCCCAGAAACTTATTTTCTAACATCAGCTGATAGCCTAAAGACTGTACTTTTAAACTCGCAGCAAAGGCTCAATAAACTTCTAAGTGATTACTGGAATAGCACTCAATCTGATTTAAATAGTAAATATGAAGCTTTGATCCTAGCATCTATTATTGAAAAAGAAGCTGGCAACAAGAGTGAAATGCCAATAATTGCAAGTGTGTTCTTTAATAGAATCAAAAAGGGTATGAAATTGCAAACCGATCCAACCATTATTTATGGCTTATTACCTAATTTTGATGGTGATATAAAGAAAAAAGATATTCTAGATAAAAATAATCCTTTCAATACTTATGTTATAAATGGGCTACCACCAACTCCAATTTCTGTAATAAGTGAGTCTTCCCTTGATGCTGTTTTTAACCATGCTGATTCAGAATTTTACTACTTTGTAGCTAAAGGCAATGGCGAGCATTATTTTTCAAAAACTTTAGAAGAGCATGAGGCTGCTGTAAGAAAGTTTCAGTTACAATAATTTTGTTATGTTAATTTCATTTGAAGGTATCGAGGGAGCTGGAAAAACCACCCAAATAAAGCTGCTGGAAGATTATTTTCTTAAAAATAACAAAGAAGTACTTCTTTTAAGAGAACCAGGCTCTACTGATATTGGAGAAGAAATTAGAAACATTCTCCTTTCTAACAATAATCAAATCTCTAACAACACAGAGTTGCTATTAATGTTTGCTGCCAGGGCTCAGTTGATTGATGAAATAATTAAACCCAATAAAGATAAGGTTATTCTCATAGATAGATATTTTCATGCCTCCATTGCTTACCAAGGTTTTGGGAGAGGTATTGATCTAGAAAAGATTGATCATTTAATAGCAGTTACTGAATGCATTGAACCGGATTTTACTTTTTTGCTAGACATTTCACCGGAAGACGGTTTTTTAAGAAAAACCGGTGACAAAATGGACCGAATTGAATCCTCTGGACTAGATTTTTTCTATAAAGTTAGGGAAGGGTACTTAACAATCGCAGCCCAATACGACTATATGTATGTAATACCAAGTGCTCAAAGTTCGGATGAAATTCATGCTGAAATAGTAAATATCATTGAGCATTCATGAAATCTGTTGAGGCATATCCATGGTTAAAAAAAACAGCCAATGAGCTGATGATGCCAGTACTTCCAAATTCCTTTATCATCGAAGGTAATAAAGGTTTGGGCAAATCAGAGCTTGCATTTGATTTAATTCAAAAACAACTATGCCAAGAAAACACAGGTTGTAATTATTGCCAGAGCTGCCTGTTGTTTAAAGAAAATACGCATCCAGAATTTCTTTTGGTTAATCTAGATGAAAAAAAATCTTTTATTTCTATAAAACAAATTAGAGAAGTTATAGATTTTATGAATCTAACGGTCAGCAATAACAGTTCAAGGATGGCGTTAATACTCAATGCCGATAGATTAAATAGTGAATCACAAAATGCTTTGCTCAAGACTTTAGAAGAGAATTCAACTAAAAAATTTATATTCTTAGTATGTAATGCGCGCAATGCTTTACTCCCAACTGTATATAGCAGATGTTTTATTAAAAGAATTGCAACACCAGATACCGAGTCCATTAATAATTGGTTAAACAATCAAGGAATCTTCGATGTTAGTGCAAACGATTTCCCAAATTTTTATTCACCTAAAATGATAAAAACTCTGGTAGAAGAGGGTAAATCAAATCTCTATAACAATGTTCTAAGTAAATTGGATGACTTAATATGTGGGAACGAGGGTGCAGTTACTACTCAACAGTTTTTTAAAGATCTGGATATTAATTTTCCTGAGAAGATAGATCTCATGGTCCAGTATGTTTTATTAAAAATTGGTGTACAAACCAGTTTTTATAAGCCTCATACTAAATTTAATTCTTTAAGAAAAACGGATGCAAATGACATAGATGCTGCCTCATTTTTAAATGAATTGATTGAGTACAAATCCACTTTATTAAAGATTCCAGGATTAAACGAACAAATAGCCATGAGCTATTTCTTAAATAAAATGGATAGGGTTATCTAAATCAAACAACGGTTGATCCGCCGTCAACCACAATAGTTTCTCCATTGATATAACCGCCAGCACGAGAGGCAAGTAAAACTGCAATGCCAGCAATCTCTACTGGCTCACCTATTCTTCGAAGTGGGTTAGTAGAGGTAACACTTTCTAGTATTTTTGGGTTTTCCCATAAAGCCTTTGCCATATCAGTTTTTATCAACCCAGGAGCAATGGCATTAGCTCGAATATTAAATGGCCCAAATTCGGCCGCAATATTTTTAACCATAGCTATATCTGCAGCTTTGCTCATATTATATGTTCCAAGAATAGAACTTCCTCTTAAGCCGCCTATGCTTGAGACGATAATTATAGAACCTTCGTTTCGTGCTTTCATTTGAGGTAGAACTAGGTTGGTCAGGATATGATTGGATCTAACATTATTGGCCATGATCTTATCAAACATCTCTAATGGGATGTCTTCCATGCCACCCATATAAGGATTACTTGCTGCATTGCAAACAAGGACATCAATTTTTCCTAACTCATCATTAGTTTTATTTACCAATGCTTCTAAATCATCCGGGTTAGAAATATTTGCAGCCATAGCTATGGCTGATTTTTCATTTAAAGCATTATTAATTTCATCTGCTGCAGCCTCACAGGCTTCTAATTTACGGCTGGAAATGACTACCTTAGCTCCAAGCTTTGCACATTCTTCAGCAATTGATTTTCCAATGCCTCTGGATGATCCAGTGATTACAATAACCTTGTTTTTTAAGCTAAAAATACTATTTTCCATTTATAATTCCTGTATGTTTAAAAACGTTGAGATCTACTCTAAAACTATTTGCCCCTATTGCGATAAAGCTAAATTTTATTTTAATTCTAAAGGGGTTGAGTATAAAGAATACAACGTAGAGGATCCAAAGCATATGCAAGAGATGATGGAAAGAAACCCTCTTGCAAGAACTGTTCCACAAATCTTTATTGATAATGAACTTATAGGTGGTTACACGGATCTTATCGAAAAATTTGAATCTTAAATAATAGGTATAGATATGGCTGAATTTAATAATTTTCTTTTAATGCTTGATAGTAATTTATCTGGATCATGGTGGTTCCCGGCATTACTTATTGGAACAGGTATATTTTTTACTATTTATCTTGGATTTCCGCAATTTAGATTTTTTGGACAAGCTTTAAAAATTGTATCTGGTAAAAACTCTAAATCTGATTCAGAAGGAGAAACCACTGGTTTTCAAGCCCTTACAACAGCTATGTCTGGTGCCATAGGAACAGGTAATATCGGTGGGGTAGCCTTGGCGATATGGACAGGAGGTCCTGCAGCTATCTTTTGGATGTGGATTACAGCAGTTTTTGGAATGACAACAAAATTTGTTGAGGTCACCTTAGGTCATAAATACAGATCTAAACTAGAAGATGGCTCAATTTCAGGCGGTCCAATGTATTACATCGAGCATGCATTAAACATGAAATGGGTAGCTATCTTATTTGCATTTTTGATGATGATTACAGCTATTGGTTCAGGTAATATGCCGCAAATCAATAATATAGCTCTAGTTATGAATACAGAATTTTCTGTTCCTAAATTGATAACTGGGTTAGTTTTAGGTGTATTACTTTGGATCATTATTATTGGTGGCATCAAGAGGATTGCCTCAGTTGCTAGCAAGATCATACCAATTATGGGTCTTATCTATTTTGGAGGAGCATTAATTGTTCTAGCTGAAAACTATCAAAATGTAATTCCATCTTTTAATGCTATCTTTGCTCAAGTGTTTACTGGCTCTGCAGCTGTAGGTGGTTTTCTTGGAGCCAGTTTTGCTATGAGTTTAAAGTATGGTGTTGCTAGAGGGCTATATTCAAATGAAGCAGGACAAGGCTCATCACCAATCGCTCACGCATCTTCTAAGAATAAATCAATAGATCAAGGCATTGTTTCTATCTTAGAACCTTTCATAGACACTATAGTCGTTTGTAGCGTAACCGCTTTAGTTATTCTTTCTAGCGGAGTTTGGACTCAGAAATTTGATACCTCATTCTCTAAAACAGATATGATCATTCTCGAGGGTCAATACAGTGATGCAAAGAATGAAAATGGAATCTATGTGCACCCTGAACAAATTGCAGAATTAACCAGCTATGTACAATCTCTTGAATCTAAAGTTAATGAGTACTCAGGCACCATTGAAATTCAAGATGGCAAGGTAAACTCTGATCAAGTAACTATTTTGCACTCTCGTTCCATTGCCGAAGATGTTACAGTGCGAAACAATGGTAGCAATGATTTATTTACTGGAACCATTAATGTTAAGGACGGAAAAGTTATAGAGCCTGTATCTTTTGAAGGAAAATCACTAGTCAGTTCAGCAGAACTAACTGCCAAGGCTTTTTCACAAGGCTTGTTTGGAGATTTTGGTGGTAAATTAGTTGCAGTTGCGCTGTTATTATTTGCTTTTTCAACTGCAATTACGTGGTGCTACTATGGTGACAGATCCACTGCTTACATCTTT
>MDSW01115013.1_pt1 | contig 21264 bp, 9 predicted proteins | sample 811171 | NCBI WGS metagenome assembly MDSW01 (sample SAMN05326641, study PRJNA326480) | marine metagenome | isolation source: seawater | place: Atlantic Ocean: North West | collected 2012 | reverse complement strand
GGTGTAGGTGCAAGGTGATGCTTTAGCCACCAGTACACATACATGGTATGCCCATATTCATCAGCCCCGTAGTGTTCATGGGCGTAGTCAAGACCTTTCAGCTCGTCTAGAGCCTTCGCAATGTACTTGTCATCGACTTTGATTGGTGGGTTTGGTGCTGGGTTAATGAGGGCTGCAATGGGATTGTTTGAAGATTTTCGAGCAAGTTTGCTGGCTGGGTTCTTTGACTTGGGACGAAAGGAAATCTTTGCAATCGATTTGAATTTCTTGTTGAACAGGTCAACCATTTCCTTAGTGATTCTGTTTTGAAACTCAACCTCAGGCCTATCTTTCCCCACCTCCTTTTTGGCCACCTTTTCTCCTTTCTCAATCATTCCATCGACGGTATCGATAAATGCCTCTTCTTCCATGCGCAGGTACTTTTCTTTACCACCGGGCTTACCTGTAATAGTGAAGTGGTCGAGCTTGTGCTTCATAATAGTGTAAAAGCTCTTGATGCCGTAAGCGAAGTGTAGGTCTAGGTAAAACTGAATATCGTCCGCAGATGTTAGGCTTGGTTCATCCTTTGCTGGGTGCGTATGGTAAAACATGGTTGCGCCCTTGAGTGCTTTGTTGATTTTGATTTTAGGCATGATGAACGAAGCACGACGATGCCACAATTCGTTACCCTTTTTCCACCCATAGGACTCACCTGCATATGAGACTCCTTTCCATAGACGCTCATGAAGCTCTTTGGTATTGTTAACCGTATACTTAGTAAAGTGCTTCTCAGGGTCATCAATTATCATCTCGTCCATTTCTGCTTGGAAAGCCGAAGGCGTAATCGGATTAGGTCGAGCATAGTACATATGACCCCTTACGACTGTAACATCTCCTGGTGGATTCGTGCGAGCATGTAGCATGCCTTTTGACTTGAATGACAACAGGCTAAACTCGTCTTTTACTGGGAGAGCGTGATGCTTACTGGTTAACTCGGATAGCGCCTTCTTTACTTGAGACTGGTTCAGCTTTCCTTTCAGATAGATTGCCCAATTCTTGCCCTCGACATCAACCATGGACTCTATTACATGGTGTCCGCCTATTTGTTGGCCAGCACCAGGGAACGGTGTGTTACCTAAGATGATTTCAACTCTCGAACTCATCTTCTTCATCTCCTAAGGTAATGACCGCGAAAATGTGGTCTTCTTCCTCCCCAGTAGGTGAGGGGAAGCGTCCATGGATTATTGCTTCTTCGGAGTCGGTGTAGCGGAAGTTTTCCTCAGCATCCATGAATTTGCGACCCTTTTCTAGGAAAGGCAGCTCCCATGCTTCGTAGTGTTTTAGTGCGTAACTTTCCCAAGACCGCTTTGGCTCAGGTTCCCTAAGCCACTGATTGTAAAGCGCTCGGTAGCGAGAGGTTCGTTCATTCCATCGTGCATTTGTCGAGGCTGGATTGCTGCGAACAGGTGAGCGAGATAGGCTACTAAAGCCCTTTGAAGGGCGGAAAGCCTTGCTACTCATCTTGCTGTTGATTTCCTTTTGCTTCTCTTCTTCGCTAATTTCTTTGTCCACTAGTTGCTGAAGGGTGTCTCTTGCCTCTCCAGTTTGTGCAGTGGTGTGAAGTAATTCTTTACCTAAGGCTCTTCCCAGCTGCTTTGCATCTTCTTCTGCTTGAGCATCGCTATCATGGTATTCATCACTAAGAAGTCGCTTCAGTGTGTACTGTGCAGTTTGTGATTCTGTAAGCCCTTTACGGGCACCTGGAATGTTCGGCCCTCTTTCATCAAAAATTGCATCGGCAGCGGAGAACGGTAGGCCTGTCATTTCAGGGTAAAAGTCGATACCTGTTTGAGGGTGCTGTCGTGCTTGGTCCCAAATAGGTCGGTAGTGCGGCGTCCAGCCTGACTTTCCTCTTACTGGGGCGCCTTTTTCCACTGGGGCGATAAATTCTCCTTCAAGATTCTGCTTAGAATCCCCGAACGCAATGTGCCCAGCTTTCTTTTGAGTGCCCAAGCGAAATGCTTCGGTTGGAGATTCTTCAGCCCCGCCAGCTGCTATCCAGCGGGGTCCACGAGCGTAACCATACATAGGATTCGTTCTGACATGTGTCAGAGTTACTCTTTGTGGGTTTTCGAGTTCTTCTGATACCAGTTTCTTCGGTTTTGATGAGATTTGCAACCCACCAGCTCCTTCTGCTTGTTCATATGAAATATCACGAGGGTCGTAAGTCGACTTGTCAAGGCGCTCGGAAATAATTACGGGTGGTCCTATTAATTTCCGACATGCTGCCGTTTTTGGAATAGGTGCAAAGCGATAACCCCTTTCCATTGAGCGACGGTCTGTTGTGGACTTTTGAATTTGCTCTCGATGGAACAGGAATGCAGGTTTTGACTCGTTTCCTAGGCTTTCGTACTCTATCTCGACGACTACCTGCGGGTCCACCCAGTACACATTGGGGTTTTGCTTGTTTTCATAGGGTATTACATTAGCGAAGCTGCTTCGCTCCCACCCTTCGTCCTTGCGCTCTCCAAGTACTTTGTGAAATAGCACTTCTCTTTCATCGTCTGACATTCGGAAGTTTCCTACTCGCTGAAATGCTACAAAGGTAGGTCCTTTGCCTGTGTTTTTGGAAACTGCTATGATAACGGTTGAAAGGATTTCTTTTTGGTCTTGCCAATACTTGGCATCAGTGTCAATGCCGATGATAGCAGCATCTAAGGTGTACTTTCTCTTAATCTTGTACCGCTTACCTCCGCCATAAACGACTAGCCCTTCATTTCGTGCAGTCTCAACATGCCTTTTCCATAATACCTCAAAGTTTGTTGACAAGTCCTCGGTAATAACATCGTGTGGAATTACTGAAATCCTGTCATTCCTAACTTCGGAGAATAGGGCTAGGCGCTGAGCTATCGGTACATCTCTTGAGACTTCTGAGCCATCTAGTGATAGCACATCGTGGATTACAAACTTGAGTTTACGGAAGGTATGGCGGTCGTGTGTCGAAATTTTCCCGTCTGTCTGAACCTCTTGCCTGTTTAGTATGCTGGTTACTGCCTCCCTCCCCGCTACTTGACCCGCATCGTTGTAGGTTACGACTTCTCCAGTAACTACGGCTTCTGTTACTCCAATAGAGCGGCATGCGTTCTCAAAGGCGTGTGTTAGGTAGTTATCCCAAGCAAACTGACCACCTTTTGTACACATCAGTCCTCGTTGCTTTTCCGTTTGAATAGACTCGACCATGCCTTCTAGCTTTTGCGTCTTATCTAGTGAAACCCCGTTTACTTTGAATTTACCATTGATGTCAAAGGCCATGCAACCTAGCCATCCATCGAGCTTAGGCATGATAGTAACTGACTCGTGTTGGAGTACTTCTTCTCCTACAACTCTCTTAGAAAACTCCTTCATCTTTGGCTTCTTCCAGGTTTCTAATCGCTTAACCATCTCGTGCTTAGTGTCATTATGTCCACGAGCGGTGCGGTAGCATGGGAAGCCCATATCACCATATGGGAAACCTTCGCCAAGATTTACTTCCTGACAGAACATGTCCACTCTCGCTTTCAACTCATCAAAGCGCTCTAGAACAGTCTCAGGGTGTGCATCGACCAAGGGCTCGAATGCTGAAAGCTCGGTACGCTTCAAGGGTACTCTTACTAAACCTGTTGACCTTGGAAGACCAGGCCTGTTTGTTCCGTCAGGCTTGTAGTGCATTCCAAAGAAGAAACCTAGCTTTTGTCTCGACTTGTAAGTACTCGTGTCAATCCAAATCTTACCTTTAGCTACTGCTGCGTTTCGAGCCGCCGTTGTGCCCCCTACATGGCCACCTGCTTTAGCCCCGTAACCTTCTGCTATGTTCTTTATGTCCATGGCATAGTTGAACCGTTCTCCTTCCTTTGGTGCGAACCAAATCTGATAGTTTTTCCCAGTGAACATGATGATATGTCGGCGCCCTGCTTCAGTGAGCATCTTACTGACTTTTGATACGACTTCCTTGTGTTCCTTTTCGTCTAGCTCGGCTGGGTTGTCAATGTCAATCCATCCAAACTTGGGGTTGCTCTTTTCTGCGTTTAGTGCCTCAAACCAAAGGTCTCGTAGGCTTAGGTCTTTACCTCCGACAAGGTTGTAAAAGCTCTTAGACGAAACAAACTCATCTATCTCTTCTTGAGAGGTAATGGTAACTTCTCCGTCCCTTCCCTTCTTACCCACTTTACCTGAGCTAGTGCTAAACCAAATAGTGTGGATGGGGTGGAACATTGTCTTGCTTAGACGAAACGGGAGGGTCTTTTGGTTATACTCAAGGATGCGCTGTTTCATGATTTCTGCCTGTTGCTTTTCTGCATCAGTTTCTGCCTTGAATGGCTTTGGTGACCAGTCTTGAGTAAATGGCTGGTCGCTAGGTGCGCCGTAAGCTCGCGTATAGCTTGCTATTACTTCGGGTAGCACCGCTTCTATGTAGTCCTCAGTAGTGAAGTCGGGTTCGATAAACTGAAACCTAGGTTCTCCGTCGATTTTACTAGTTGCACCATAATACATTATGCCACGAATAAAAAAGGTACGACGAGTAAAAAACTGCTCAAGAAAGTCTCGAATATCAGGTACGCCTAGTTTGATGTTAGCAATGTATGAATTCTTTGCATAACGCTCGAATTCGTCTAGTAGCCCACCTAGCTCCATCATGGCGTCCTCCTCATAGGCTCAGGGATTGGCGGACTTAGTGCTGGTTGTTCGGTCGGAGCTGGAGGTGGTGCAGTTGTCATGGTTCCTTCATCTGCTGCTCTAGCTGCTTCAGCTGCTCTAGCTGGTCCAGGTACTGCTACTAGCTCTCGGAAAATAGTGACTAAATTGGCAGTTGCTGAGAAGGTAAACCGATTCAATGCCTTTGTATTGCGGTATGCTCGGTAGTACTTTTGGAATGCAGAAACGAGCTGGTCTTGGTTGTAATTGGTGGTACGAATAGTTTCAATGTTAGCGGCCAAGACTCCTATTAGCCCATAGTCAGTAAAGTAAGTCGACTCCAAATAGTCGATGAACGCCGATATGTCCTTTGTTGATAGGCTCGGAGGTAGTGCATATTGTCCTGGAGAACGCAGAAGGTCTCCAAAATTTACGAATGAGGTACTAATAGGGACAGCTGGTACTGCTTGTGAAGAGTTTGCTCTATGCCCTGCTACTGCTAAGGCTAGTTGTTGTAGCATCGTATGTGCTGGTACTTCTCCTGACTCGACAGCGGTTTCGGCTCTAGAACGAATCAGTGGCCACATGCTTTGCACAATGAGCTTGGTTGGCTTTATTGTTTGGCGGTCTTGAGCAGGGTCTCGTCCACTACCGCTGTCTCTTGAAATGCCAGGGTAAAGGAGGTCATTGGTACCAGGTACGAATTGGTCACCTTCTTCGTTACCAGCACGGGTTAGGTTTCGTGTTCCTCGGTCCATCTGTTCAGCTATGCCTACATACCACTGATAGAAGGCATTGTTGAGCTGTGCTAGTACATCTCTTAGTAACGGGCTGTCAATTTGATAGTAAACCAACTCAGGGTCTGCATTTCGGATATTTTGAATTTGTTGGGAAGGGTCTTGTCCAGCCCCGCTCGACGCAGGCGGTAAGCGGGTAGTCAACCTTGGGCCTACCAAGACAGGGTCATTGTTAGCATCTGCTGGGGCCACTTCGTTTGAAATGTAATTTGATACTGCATTAGTGTAATACGAAAGCTCGTTCACATAGAAGTCTGAGTCGTAAAAGTTGACAAAGGCGTCCCTGTATTTTCCTTTGAGACTATCATACATGGCTGCCAAGTAGTCTGCAATTATGTCTGCCCTTTGTTCCGCATACATGTCTATTATACCCATTTTATTAGCAGAATGCGCTGACCTTCCATGCACAGCGGGGCCCATGGCTTCGTTGAGTGGAGGGTAGTGTCCTGGGGCATTACTATCAGTTAGCTTTCTCATGTCGCGCTGTGTGCTAAAGTACGAGCCTATGTTGAATATTGCATATGAGGCGCTAAGCAGGGTTCTGCCTATTACATTGAGAGGGGTGTTAGCCATCAGGTTGTTTGGCCCCTGGTCAGCAACACGATGTAAAACAAAGGAAGGTGCTCTATTTTGCCCATAGTCTTCTGCTATGTTTTGCAGATGAAGTACTTCTGCAGTAGGAGCGCCAGTAGCATCACGAGCCTGCAGCTGATACCTCCTTACCGTTCTATTACCTCTTCTTATTGATGGGCTTATGCCTGTTATTTCAAAAATAGTTCCATGAGTGTCGAAGAATGTATCTAGGTCCGCCCGGTCAAGACGGTTACCGTTAGGAGGCACTGCTCCGTTACGGTTGAGTGTCTGACCCTGGAATACTGCATCTAACACTTGCCGTGCGTTACCTTGTGTGCGGTTTAGGTTAAGACTGACTAAGGTTCCTAACGGGAAATCGTCTCTTGCTAAGTTGAAGTAAATATCAAGGAATGCTTCAAGCTCGTTTCTCACCGCGTTTTCATTGTATGGCTCTTCGGCATTGGCATTAGTGTACTTGACGCTTCTGAACCGGGTATTTCCTGTTCGGGCCTGACTAGTGAAGAACCTTGGAGAAAAGACTAGGGCACCAGCAGCATTTTGAGAGTAATAGCCTCCTATTCTATACGAGGCCGTTACAGCAGCGGTTAGCAGGTTCCCGTATTGCTCTCTAAGTAAGGCGTCAGTTGCAGGGTCTAGGTTTGGTGCAATAAGTTCAAGGTATTCAGTGGCAGCGTGAATAGTTAGGGCTATTGGCATTACAAACAGTGGCATTTCCCGGTCAACAGCCCCAATGATGCTGCCAAAGGTAGGGTAAGCGCCAATGTTAGGGTTTGCCATTCCTGGGACTTGAATTACACCCACCGATGCCGTGTTGAAGTTAGGAAACTCCGCCGACATGTCATCTAAGGCGTTGAGTGGACTCATCCCTGGTACATCCATGTAAGTTAAGTCAACTGATAGAGGGAGCTCGATGGGGTTGGCGTTATCCTGTGGGGCTGGCTGAAGCAGCCTTATGTTATCAATGAAGTACAGCATTTCGTTGACGATGAAGTTTCGCACTTTCTGGCTAAAGTTATCCATGTACGGTAAAAGTCGATAAGACATGGTGGCTTGTTCAGCAAACAAAAATTCTGTTAGCATCGAACCATTAGCTACCTCTCTAGTGAAAAAGTGCGCAGCCTCCACTGGACTGCCGGGTGCTAGTGTTGCTGAAGCCCCCATAATACCGTATTCGCCAAGGGGATTGATTCCTGAGGCAAAGGCAGGGTACCAACACAGGTTTTCTGCTAAGACTGCTGATGTTAAGCCCATATAGCTAGTAGGCATCTCAGCGATGTGGACTAAACGACCAGCTCCTGGTGATGCTAACCCAATATTCTCTAGTGTAGGTGGGCCAGTTTTCGTTAGCCCTAGATAGTAGTCCCCTCTCAAGTGGTAATTGAAAAGATTGCTCGGAGTGAAGGTGGCCTGGTTTAAGGTGTAAATCTCATAATGCTCTTTAATCCAGGGTAGTAGTTTGTTACTAACCCTGCGGGCAAAATCCATTGCTTGGTTCGAACGACCTTGTCCAATGGGGGTTACATTCTTTTCAAAGCTCATCTTATGCACCCTCATAACGGAAGCTCATGGTGTGCGCTTCCGCTTGAGCAGACGCAGGGGTTACTGAAATTTGAACTTGTAGGTAGCCGTTCTTATCCAGCTCGGAAATAACCGTAGGCTTTGAGATAGTGAAACTAATCGGCAAGCCTTCCGCACTTTCGACTATTTTCTCTTCATCCCCGTACTTAATTACCGCCCTGCCTACGCTAACTCCTGTGACTTGATAGCTGACTTGTATTTGGTCTCTTGCACCTTGCACTACCTCCCCATCTTGAATATCTTCGTTAACTATCCCTTCAGTACTTACTGCCGAGTAGTATGATAGAGTCACCTTTTCCATGAAGGTATTGTAAACATTAGGCTTCGAAATTTCTTTTGGTTTGAAGATGAGATAAGCACCACCGATAACTAGCAAGAGTCTGCCAACTCCAGTAGTGATGTTAAGATAGCCGCGGGCACCAGGAGAGTAAATCTTTGACATAGCACTCCCTCAAATTATCCTGTTACGACTGAAACCTTGAATGTTTGCCCCTCTAAATGTGGTTCGTGACTTAGTGGCTTGTCGTAGTAAGGTTGTCTTGGTTTCCACCGCGTCGATAGCCCCCTTGAAAAGAAGGCCAGCACCCAAAAGACTGCTGAGTACATTGATGTTACTCCATGTGTCTCTTTCAAATCCTAGGCGAGAGTAGCGTTGAAGCCTGTCGCTCTTTCCGAAACCAAATAGTCCGTTTGAACCTACTACATCCATAGTCTCGCGAAGGGTAATGAGTACAAGGAGTCCCAAAGAGGTTAACTCGATTTTATCCCAGGTTTGGATAGATATGCCGAGCCTCTTTTCTATCTGCTCGTCGATGGTGCTATTCCTGTTTGACATAGCCTCACCTCAAATGTAAATCCAGGACATTTTGCCATCTTCGTCCTCGTCGATATACCAGTCTCCACCCATAATGACCATCATCTGCGAACCGTCGTTATTCTTGACATAGTACAAGTCGGGTTCCTTGAATTGCTTTCCTGTTTCCTCGTCAACCCCGAAGTTGTGAATGTATTTTTGAGAGTCGTTACCAGTTTCTTTACCTGAACGATAGCCAATGGACCAAGCCTTTCCTAAGCCTACCCATGTATTTCCAAAGTCCACCTTTTTCTTTTGCACATTCTTTGCGGCTTTCTGATGAAACTGCTTGTACATTTCCTTAGCTTCTGCTACATTACCTGGGTTTGCACGGACTGAAGAGTACTCGCCTTCTAGGGCATCTCCTTCTTGTTTTGTCCACTTAACCCCTGCAATAGGGAATGCGAAGAAGTCATGCTTCATTGCTATTGACTTCCACAGTGAGTTGACATAGGCGTTTTGAATATCAGCACTTTGCTCAAGGTCAAACATTTGAAGCTCGTCTAAGCCGAGGCTTTCTAGGTACTCCCTAAAATAGGCCCCACTTCTCAACTTATTTCGTACTGCTCTCATATCAGCACCAAACAACTCAGCTACCTCTTTTCCTTTTGCTTTGGTAAACTTGCTCTTTGGCAGTGCCAAAAGCTTTGCTAGCTTTGACCTGGGTTTGACATAAGGCCTTAGGATGTGAATACCAAACTTGTTTACTACACAGTGCATGCCCACGCCTGCAATAATATTGAACCACTGAGTAAACATGTAGTCAGGTGCAGAAGGGAGTTGCCAATCAAAGTCCATCCCTAGGTACACATTCTTACGAGTTGGGTGGGTGTGAAACATTAGTGGTACATTTTTGTCGATACAATACTCCACTACTGACTCGCCCACTCCTACGCTACCTATTCCAAAACCTGTCCCTACAAGTAGCTCGCTCTTATCCATGTCAAAGAGACCCATGTATTCGCGACTGCCGTGTAGGTAGGATTTCATTTTCTTGAGAATGTTAATGGGTAAGCTAAATGGCTGATAACCTTTCTTTGTGAAGTTATGGGACTTAACTTTGTGTCGGTTCATGTGCTTTATTTCTAGGTCTCTTGTAGCATCCATGCCCGTAACAGGGGGGTTTTGAAGCTCTCGCTTTACTGCCGCTAATAGCTGCATGCTGTACTGGTCACCTGGAACATCTAAGTCCAACTCTTCAGGCTGCATCTCAACCATAGTGGCGGCTTTCCTTAAGTTTGCTTGAGCGGTTTTGCTCAACATGGGGATGGGGTCTAGGTCTAGTACCTCCATATCATCGCTTGGGTTGCTTCTTGGTGGGTAGGCACGATTTACAGTAGCATCACCGTAAAACTTGCGGGCATAGGAGAGGCCAACAGCAAAGCGCTGAGACCTGTCGGGGAATTCTTCATTCATTTTTGCGTCGCCCATGAACCTGTCCATGTACTTCTTGACTGGTTCTTTTACCATGTTACCCGACTTGTTGCGCTTCTTGCGGGGCTTTGGTGGTGGGTTGTTTAATGGGCCTGGATTACTTCTTGTTTTTTTTGAACGCTTCTTGTCGGAAGCGCGTTCCTCTTTTCCGGTATATGCCGCGATTGACGGGTAAACACCAGGAATGAACAGTGATTTTGCCGCTTCACGGAATTCTGGCGTGTCATCGAAGAAGAAATGAATGTCATATTGGTTTTTGAGATGTGTCAGAATGTGTTTCTTATGCTTTGTGATATTTGGAATGCTTCCTTTTCCACTATGCAAGAAAACCAAGTCTCGGTCAAGTGAGGAGTCAATTGGGAAACCAGTCTCTTGCAAACTTGTTTTGGTAGCTGCGAGTACCGAGCTTGGTCGTCCTGACAGATAAGCGATAGTGTACCCATCGGCTGAAAGTGCCTTGACGAAATTAACGGTGCCTGGAATAGCGGTGTCCATCAAGATGTACTTGTTTTGATTGAGAAACTCGTACCACTTGGTACTCCCTTCTTTGAGTCCTTGGCGACGGGCTGCTCGCTCTCGGCGTGAAAGGTCAAATAGTGTCTTGTCTAGGTCGAAGACTGCTAGTTTAGGGCGGGTCGCTGAATGCATAATGGAGGGTGCATTGTCACGGGGTAAGGAAAGGTTGCACACACGGCAAGTCACTGCTTGTGGTGGGTTGTGATGGTTGCAGTGTGGGCACTCATTCATTCCGACTCCTCCACAGGGGCGTCTTCGCTTTCAGCAGGTACATAGTTGGCAATGAAATTCTTGAGGTCTTCAATTTCACCTTGATATTGCTTCAACAAGTCGTTGAAGGTGTTCATGTTTTCCTCCTGGTCTTTGATTCGCAGGCTTAGCTCTTGGTTTTCATTCATTAGCTCTTCTTCAAGAGGAGTGAACATTCGAGACTCATTGGCCTCCTTAATTTCCGCTTGAAGCTTCTCGATTTGAGCTAACTTTTCTGAATCCAATGCCTTCAGGCCTAGCTCAACAGCCTTTGCTTCAAATTGCACTGTTTGAAGGGAATCTTTTAGTTGGAATGCTACGCGTAATACAGGGTTATTTCTGAAGGAAGCATCATCAGACCTTTCACCAGTAGCTAAGATTTCTTCCAAAACACCTAACAGCTCTTGAATTTGGAGCAAGAATCTTGCTTGCTCTTTTTGTGACTTCCTTATCTGCCTGCGGTTTAGGGTTGCTCTTGAAACCTGTTCTGCTGCTAATGCTGCTGTTGACCCTAGCAAGATACCTTCGTCAACCAATGGGACTACATTTGAAGGCATGTATTCAGCACCCTTCCTTGCACCAACACCAAGCTGATACATCATCTTTCTGAACTGAGCTTTCCCAGCAGCTGGTAAGTAAATGAACAATACTCTTGAGCCTCGCTTGTACATTTCAAGCTCCTTTCTCAGTTGCCTGCGGTATATTTCAAAGTTTTTCATAGCCTCAAGCGTACTATTCCTCCACCCTTCGCGAGCTATTTTCCAGTTTTCTTTCAGAGCCGTAGCGATAGCACCTGTTGGTCCGTAAGTAGTCAAGAATGCTTCCTTTGTTATTTTAGCTGTGCCAGCTGCAAGACCAGCAGTACCCCCAATAAGTGCTCCACCTTTTTCGACGGCACCTTTACCTAGAGTCTTAAGGCCTCTAAACGCGCTAGCGCCTATCTCGTAAGTATCAGCCTTTATCAGCTTTGTACCCTTCTTTAGCCGTGCGCGTCGCTCATACTTCAAGTGGAGACTGTTGACCATTGCTTCTAGCCTGTCGTCCATCGCGTTTTGGAAAGCAGCAAGTGACTCAACTCCTACATTATCTGCCACTTGGGCGTAAACATTGAGTATCTCATGACCTGCAAGTGGCTTTACTTCAAACAGGTTTCGGAAGCTCTTTCTCTTCTTAGATGTAAACTTCAGCAAGTTGGATTCGTTTAGCACTTGATATTCTAGAGTCGAATGCTTTGACTTTAAGAAATTGGAAAACTCATTGGGGTCTAGGTAGGAGCGACCAGGAATATCGATTGGTATGTCAGGCTTAAGCGCTACCTTTGCTTTGAGACTTCCCTCATATCCAAAGCCACTGACCATGTTCTCGACGGTAATTAGTAACTCATTGTACGCGCCTACTAGCTCGCGCTTGCGGTATGTGTATGGGTTAGCTTTGTCGCTTGGGTCATATTTGGGGTGGTTTGGATAGCGCCCTAGTGCATCAACACTACCTGCATTGTATTCTTCAAATGGTTCAACTGATGCATCAAAGGCTGCTACTACCTCTTGCATTTCTTTTAGCTCACGAATTAGAGTTGCTAGTACAGGATATGGCTTCTTCATTCCTGTATCGATTTCTGCAGACTCTTTCTTTATTTCTTTGATTAAGTCTTCAACCGCTTCGGGTGTAAACTGAAGGTCATCACCGATGAGTGTCATGAAGCGCTTCATAGACAAGACATATGCTCGTTCTGTCTTGGTTACGCTCTTTGGCAAGAATTTCATGAAATCGTCCATAGCAGTAGCCATCCCGTCTAGAAGGTCTAGCTCTTCTGAGCTGGCTTTTACATTTGAAAGAGCCAAAAGAATGTCAACACTGAAGCCGTTTAGAGAGGTTGCTAAAGCTGTGAGATTGGTGATATGCTGAGCTACCCCTTCATCACATTTCTTGTAAAGCTCGTCAACGGTTTCGACAATCTTCTCAACAGGAGTTTGTTCGCCACCTACATATGTGAATAGCGCCTTTGGCCCATCTCCTCCTACTCCTTCGTTCATTGCTTTCAAAAGTTGAGGCATAACGAGTTTACGGAGGGCATCAACAATGGCTTCGGAGTTAGTGCCTGTGCCTGTGCGGGCTAGAGCAGACTCGTATGCATCCAATGATGCCTTTACGCTGTCCTTCATAGCCTTGATATTTGCATCGGTTACAGGAGCTGGGTTTACTCTTACCCCTGTCATAGCTCTGAATGCGTCTGATGTTGGGTCGCTAAATGCTTCATATGCGAACCTTAGTGCCAGGTAGTTATTCAGTGTTCTTGGGTCAATCAAGCCACCTCCTGGTGCTGGTGCAGGGAAGTCGCGGATAATATCGCTACGGAAACGGTCAAGTGTTGAGCGTCGTGCTCTTTCGAAAATATCCCCTGCCCTTTCCAGGAAACCTGTTACCTCAGCATCAAGACCCATGTTGCGGAGGGAGTAGTAAAGGAGAATGACAGTGAAGTAAATGTCGTCCCTTGATGGGTTGTAATTGTACTTAGTCATTGAAAGCTCGACAGCGTCTAACATAATCTGATAGACGGATGGGCTAGTTGAGGTTTCCTGGGCTGTAATAGGCTTAGTGGAAACGAAGAAGTTACCGAGATTGTTGAAGTAATTGAGGTTGAGGTTATGGTAAAAGTCACCAATAGCGATAGTATAGCCCGGCGCTTCGTCCCCTCCTCCTGTACGAGGACCGTTTGTTCCAACAGCTAAGTTTGCATCAATCATTAGGTCTATGTAGTCACGAAGGTACATATGGGCGCCAAGCGCGTTACCAATACCGCCACCAGGACCGAATCGTAGCATCGACCTTTGTAAGTTAGTGGCGGGTCCAAAGGCGCCTTGCAGGGCAGCCAAGTTTGCATAGCCAGCTACATTGATACCACCGATTGGGCCAACTTGGTTTCCTATTAGGGTAGTGTATGGGAAGCGTAAATTAGTTTGATGAGCTGCTGTTCTTAGTGCTTCGAGGTGCTTTATTGCTCTCTCATTTTCAGCACCTCCCACAGATAATTGGGCGGCTGGTATTGCTGCTAATGCAGTCATTTCCGCAAGCCAAGCTGCGTAAGTAGGGAAGTCGGGGTCGTCACCAAACGCAGGCTGAGCAGTGAGATTGATTCCACTTGGAGTAAGGAATTCTGATGCATTAAACTCTCCACCTCCAAGACCAGTAATGCGGTCTCGGTTCTTAGCGAGAACCTCCATCATTGCTAGGATGAGGCTCTGAGGCCAGTTGGTTGGGATAGGTCGAATACCTGGTAGGTCGACAAAGTAAAACATAGGCATGTCTCTTATTCTTCGATAGAGCTGGTCGCCCGCCATTTGGGCCATGCTACGAGTATCTCTAACCAAGACATTGAACCCTGTACTGTCTGTTTCTCCGTAGCGCTCGATTACATCGACTAGGTTGTCGATTACGCGAGCAACACCGCGAGTAATTCTGTTAGACGCGAAAGTCTGCCTTCCTATGCGCTGAATAGTTTCCTGTCCAATGTAGGCTACACCTGAAGTGTCGGATGGGTCTATGGTAGCAACAAACCCTGTTGTTGGGTCGTAAGTAGGTGGTGTACCTGCTTGCGAGAATACTTTGAATGCCTTATCACGAGTGCTACTTGGTACAGGCATGAGTGCTAAACCAGCACGAGGGAATAGGAAGCCAGGATGAGCAACTAGAGCAAACTCACTACCCATGTAAAAGTCTCTTGGGTCAGTGGCTAGCTTGTCAACGATATGGCGATACTGACGGTCTAGTTTGCGCAGCTTTTTGTCTTTGCTAGCTCCGCTACCTCGGATGATTTCTTTCATTGCCGGGAGTAGGTACTCATTGATGTACTTCAGCGCATTTACATTCGCTGTGCTAGTAATAAGGTAAGGGGCGAGTACCTGCTGCGCGAAATTTTCGAAAATATCGCGGTTGTTTTCGTACTTCTGCGACATGCGGTTAGCAACTGAAAGAAGTGCGCCGTGTTCATTAACTGCAAACTCGTCTTCTGTATCGTCTAGCATACGGTCGACTTCTCGACGAATATCATCAGTAGTGCGGTCAAGAGTAAGTCCTAATGCCCCTGCGCGACCCATTGAGCGAGCTGCTTCGGGGATGTCGCTACCAAGCCCTAGACTTTGGGCTGCTGTTCGGGTCTGACCTGAAGTAGGGTTGCGGCGTGTATTGCCTCTCCTGTTTTTCTTCTTATCTCTTTGCTCCTTCTTCTTAGTAGGCTTTTCAGGGATAAACTGATGCATTGGCAGAAGCGATTCACCCTTACGGGCTCGAATCATGTTTGCCGTCTTTTGAGTGTGGTGAAGTGAAGGGCGGATGGGGCGAGTAAGAAGAATGGAGAGGGTTTGTATTGCGTTGAACAAACCGTACTCATTGACCATAGAGTGGTAAAGAGCAGGGGTAAGTTGACTTTGTGTAAGTGCAGTAAGACGGGAAGCATGCATTGGTTTGGGTACTTCCATAAACCCGCTGATTTCAGCAGGGTGGGCTGGGTTAGCGCGTACACCGCCAGCGGAAACAATCGTTACATGGGTGGCCTTTCCTTTGGTAATATCGCTCAGATTGACGCTTTGACCGTTCTCATTTGTCAATGCATAATCAGCCATTGGCTTTCCAGGATTTGAAAGAACCATTTGTGAACGAACCCACTTATGAGCTTCGCCTAGAGAGGCGCCCAAAAGACTGTTAGGTACTGAGTGCATTTGCATATCGCGACCCCTCACTTATTCTTCGGAGGAGTCGGTAGGAAATAAGATGTTCCATCAGCTTCGTTTTTGAAGGCCATGTACCCCTCAGGTGCAGCAGGCGTACTATCATGCCATAGAGGTCGTTGAGCACTACCAAAGACATGCATGTTTACTCCCTGATTAGCAAAGTAAGCTGCTGCTGGAAGAGATAGGATTCCACCAATCAAAGCACCACGCATAAAGAGGTAAGAGGTGTCACTAGTGCGCTTGTAACCTGGAAACTTCTTATCGACTGCTCTTCCGAAACCAGCAGCTAGCGCAGCGCCACCTGCAATGATTCCAGTAACCACGACCTTTCTTCGTGTTTTGTCTGCTAGAAATGTGTCTATCCATGCCATGTTATCACCTCTTAGTTGGTTTTGCTCTTAGGTCGTCATAAAACTGACCTTTGTCTGCGCTCTTGATTGCAAATAGGTTCTGCTTTCCTTTACCACCCTTGTAACTAGGGATGCCATAGAAGCGTTCAAACTTAGCCCATGCAGGGTTTGCTTCTGCTTTGCGGCGCTTTGGTCGAAGAGTCCTTCGGCCTTCGCTATCCGTAAATGCTTGGAAGTCATCGCGAGGAAGACCAATTAACCAAGGCACAACTGCCCCTGTGCGCTTATGGATTGCAGTCTTGATGAAGTAGCCAGGGTTCTTTACATCAGGGCCACCTGGGAAGACCTTAGCAAGCCCTGTCTTATCGGAGACCTTAGTGCCTCCTTGTTCCCAATACTGCGTTTGCTTTCGTGTACCCTTGTGCTTTCCTGTAAACTCAACTTGGGTCTTAGGAAGAATCTGCACATAGATGAATTTGCCACGCCCCATGGTTGTTTCGCCACCAAAGCGTCGAACATCGGCTTTGAAGCTCGTAGGTACAGAGAAAGTGTGGTCCATACCACCAATGCTCATTACATGTGATTCATGCGGGTTACTTCGGGCATCTGCTATAACGCTTAAGTTGTCGAGACCCTTTTCAAGGAGGTCTCCAGCAACTTCAGGGCCAATAATTTCGTTACCAATAGAATAAATGGCCCTTCCAAGAATAACATATTCAACATCTTTTCCGAGCTTGTGCCCGCCTAGTTTGAATGCCTGAGCTACATCTTCTGCCCGCTTTGGGAGTACCTTCTTGTAATATGCGTGATATTCAAGGTTTTGACCAACGATTGTGTTAGGCCAGCTGGAGTTGGCGTTCTTCTTACACCATGCTTTGGTTTTGGTACCAAGCGCCATGAGAATGAAGTAGTCGAGCCAGTCTCGCTCGCCTTCGTTGAACACTATTGAAAAGCCTTTCTTGTTAGTGGTTTTTGGTACTGGAGAAATCTCGACCTTCTTGCCAAATAGCTCCGCAGATGGTGGGCTGTGAGGGTTGGTCCTTGAACCACCTTCTCTTACACCACGGCGACGGTCTGCAGCATCACGGTCAGCACGGCCTTCTCGGTCAGGTCGAGTATCGCGGCGCTCGCGGTCACGACGGTTGAAACCACCAACCATTTGTGAGATTTGTAGTGCTTGGTCATCTTGGTCGGCTACACGAATGTATTGTTGACCGCCCATATCAAAGACCTCTAGTACGCTGTGTACACCAATACCGTTGTCATTTACACGCATGTAATACCCAAGAGGTGGGTGTCCTCTATTGTTAGAGTATGGTCCTTCAGGCCACATGACTAGCTCTCCGCTCTTTCCTCGACCTTGAGCATAGACCATAATTTGCTGACGACGGTTACCTGCGAATGGTGCGTTATTACTGTTATCTCCCATGTGGCGAGTAGCATTGAGGTTGATGTTTACATAACGGATTTGGTCGTTAGCAACAAAGCGTCCGCCATGTGTACCAGCGACATCGATTTGCTGAGCCATAGACTTGTAGTTGTAAGGTGGGCTGAGAAGAGCGTTTAGATGAGCACGGACTGAAACGGTGTCGCCAAGCTCCATAGCCTCGACTGTTTGTTGCATAAGTGCGTATGCCTCTATTGGGTCGCCTGTAATGTTGGTTGACATTGTAGCGTAGCCTCGACCAGCTGAACGAATACCTTGCTCGATTTCTTCTGTCATCGCGACTTCTGTTGATGAAAGACGGATGTATCGGTTTAGGAATCCTTCGTAAACAGCAGCGCCTTCTTGAGGGTGAACGCTGTTAAGGGTGTAAAAGTTGTATTCCTGGAAAGGAATGGAAGTGAGAATGTCGTGAGCCATGCGGATAGGAATGTTTCCATCTCCTCTTGCACCTCGTGAAGTGCGAAGTTGGATTTGGCCTGTGCATAGGTCATATACCATGTTTCCTTTGAGCACTGCGTCAGATGCGTTAGTACTTGGGTGGTTGGCTAGACGGCGGGTAAAGCGAACATGACCTGGGTCGTTTACCCACTCTTCGCAGAACATACGAAGTGACAGTAGCTCTTCAGGACTGTAAGGTGCTTGAAGCTCTAAGGCATCGTCAATTGGTTCCATGTTGTTGATGTATTGTTGCCACATTCGTGCTGTTACCATTTGGCGGAATGGGCTGTCACGAATTGTTTGCCCTCTCCAACCAGGAATGATTTGTAACATGAAGTTGGTAAAACCACGAAGACCACCAGGTCCTTCTTCACCCGCTCTTCCACCAGGAAGTCGCAGTACTCTCCAGCTTCGCTGAGTAGTAAATAGGCTGGTAATTCGAGGGTTAGCAATGACAGAACCATGAGAAACATCGCTCATATCGCTGTCTATGAATTCTTCATCAGTGGTTCCATATTCGATACCACTTGGTTCTTCTTCTTCGGTCGATTCTTCTCCGCCACTAATATTCAGTACCATTTTATGCCCCCCTGTGTTTCACGCAGTACGCTTTTCGTAATAGACTCATCGGTTGTTCACTCCTCTTCCATTAGGCTAGCCACTATCGCTGATGGGTTGTTCTTTTTGTTTGCTCTTCTTCCTACTAGGTAAACTGCCGTAGCTGGAATACCCACATAAAGCACGAGTGTACCAATTACTCGTGCCCAGTTTTGAAGAGACTCTTGTGGGCTATCATAGGTAAAGACCCCACCTAGCTCACTACCAGCTATTAGCAAATAGTGCTTCTTAGCTTCCTTCAATGCTACCATGTCTCCTCCAAAAGATTCCCTAGTAAGTGAGTTAACTTGTCGAATGAAGGATGGCCTGTTTTCAGTACTTAGGCCTCCTTGTGATTTGATAATCCCCGCGTTATGCTTTACAGTAGTAAGAATATCAAGCGGAGATGGATTGGTTTCCCATTTTATTTCGCGGAAAGAATAGCCGCCAAACACTTCTTCGTCTGAAACGACATTTCCTAAGCCCCCGCCAAGCTTACTTGCGGGGGCGGCGCGAAAATCTTGAATCATCTGATACTTGTTAAGGTAGCCAAGCTTGCTACCCCCTGTACGGGGCGGTGGTAATGACCTACCAAGACTTGCTGCAAACTCCTGATTTTGCAGTGTGCGTCGCATAATCTCTAAATCGCTGTCAACCAGCTTGAGCTTCTTGTTACGGATAGCTGCATCATAGCTGGTTTGGCTTTTGAGAATATCATCTAGCTTCTCCATGATTCGTCGGTTAGCATCGTTAACTACCGAGATTTGCCCTGGGGTTAGCTTCTCTTCCACCAGCTTCATGTTTGCTAGCTCCTTTACACGCTCTTGGTTCTTCTCGCTTACAACTACCTCAAGCATGCCTGCAGCAGAAATCGACTGCTGCTTCTGAGCAGCGGCCTCTAGTGCCTTAAGCGACTGCATAGATGCGTTCATGTATTGAGAGGCGCCTGATGCTGACGGGTTCTTATCGAATGAAAGCTGAGCGTTGTCAATGATAGTAGCAAGAGATTGGTCAATTTTTGTTCGCGACACCTGGTCCATGTTAGAAATCAAGATTCCATACTTGTTGGTGAAGTTTGAGACCTCGATAGAGACTTTGGAAAATGCTTCCTTCCATGCTGGTACTGTAAAGATGGAGTCGTTATTGATATTACCAAACACTGAACCAAGCGGGACCTTCGCTCCGTCCAAGATTTGGTCTGCAAGTACTTTGACCTTGTTTATGCTCGCATTGGCCATAACTCCTACTGAGACTCTTGTAAGGCGGCGTTCACGCTGCATAGTCCTCATTTTGTCAAGCGTCATATCGACTTCTTGTTGTACTGGGTTTAGTTTGGCACTACCTTTGTCATTAAGTAGCCTCTTTCCTTTCAGTACCGCGTCAACATTGACTAGGTATGCGTTCAATTCTCGTTCAAAGCTTGGTTGGTCCAACATGTTATCACTTCTTTCTTTTGTTCAGTTTGTCTATGAATTCGATTTCAGTCATGGCGGTTCGTAGCTCTTGCTCTCGTGCCCGACTGTTGCGTATTTTTCTTTCTTTGAGCATAGGTCCTACCTTTAGTGCTAGTCCTACAAAGGCAACAGTACCAAGGCCTATCGCTCCTATTGTAAAGGCAGACTTAACAGCATCCTCAGCCCCGTCGATAACATCGTTTAAGATGCCGCCCATTTGCTCAGCTTGAATACTGTCTTGTTTAGCCTCAGTACTGTATTTCATGGGGTTTCCATTTCCTAATGCTCGTGCCTTTAGTGCTTGGCGCTCACTGTTGCCGAAGTTAGATTCGTTACTAACCTTCAATGGTACACCACTGCTTGGTTCCTTTGGTGGCATAATTACCATGGAAGGAGTATTGCCCATCCCTTGTACTAGGTATAGGTCGTTGAAGCCATATTGCTTAGTGTTCTTCGTGCTTAACCCATCTAGGTTTGTAATGTGGTCTGCACTGTAACGGTCGGTTACATCAGTTACTGTACCTGCTGAACCTAATAGGGCGACCTTTCGGTGCTTGAGGCTAACTTGTTCAGTGCGGAATAACCAGTGTTTGTCCTCTTGCGGGTCTTCATTTACTGACTCCTTAACCGTTTCATTACGGTTCTTGTAGGCCTCAAAGGTAATGTCCACCATTGGGTTTTCTAGCTCGGAAGCGGCAAACTGTTCAGCTGCTGTGAGCCCGGCTTCTTCGAGTGCTAGTTGTGCTGCTATCTCGTCAGCCATGTCCACCTGCTCTTCAAAGATGTAAGAATACCAATTAGCCCCTCCAAAGTAAAGAGATTGAACATCGGAGCCATTGCCGACAGTTGGTCCCCACCATCCTTCAGGGATTTCACAGTAAATCATAGAGTAAGGGTGTCGATACTTGACTCCTTCGTAAGTGACTTCATATCGAAGAGGGTCGTCTTCTATGAACCCAGGTAATTGTTCGTACTTAATCCCTTCAAGCTCAGGTAGCTGGTCTCCACGAATCATTGCAACTAGAATATCTTTGGTAAAGGGGACTCCTGGGAAGCACTTGTCCCAGGACGCTTGAAAGTCTTGTACCTTGCTTGGGTCCTCAATATTTGTTGCTTTGAACGACCTGAAGTTTTTAATCTTATCAGCATCATAGGTATTCGCAGCTATTTCTCCTCTTACAAAGTCGTACTGCTGCTGACTTAAGTCCATTGGTGTAGCGCCTTTTGTCTTGAGGCTATTTTTGGAAACCCAATAGCCCTGGAAAAAGTCGGCGGCCTTACCCATAAGCATGAATGACCCACCTGGTTTGAAAGTACCATTCTTCCAATATGCTTTGAGAATGTCGGGGTTGTCTGCATAGCTGTAAGCGAATGGGTCAACTGCTCTAAGTTGGAAGTTGTTAATGGGGATGTACGACCTCTTTTGATTGTCAGTAGCATTTCTTCTTCCGTCGTCTGACTTTGATTCGGGGCAAATAACGACCATGTAATATGGGCTTGTGTCAGAAGTTTGAAGCTTTTTACCAGCTATTTCCACTTCAATACCTGACCTAGTGCCACTAACAAAGGGTCGCCCTATT
>MDSW01029871.1_pt1 | contig 21270 bp, 19 predicted proteins | sample 811171 | NCBI WGS metagenome assembly MDSW01 (sample SAMN05326641, study PRJNA326480) | marine metagenome | isolation source: seawater | place: Atlantic Ocean: North West | collected 2012 | reverse complement strand
GCCACGATCCCCGGTTCCATGTACAGCGCGACCAAATGGGCGGTCTCCGCGATCGGCTATGGCGTGCGCGAGGAACTGCGCGGTACCGGTGTACGCGTCACGCTCATAGAGCCGGGCATGGTCGATACCCCGTTCTTCGACGACAAGCCGGAACATGCGCTCACCGATCGTGACATCGCGGAGGCCGTACTGTTCTCCCTGTCGCGTCCGGCGAGCGTCGATGTCAACGAGATACTCGTACGGCCGACGCCGAAGATCGAAGACTGACCGCGCGAGCGCCCGATAGCTATGCCGAGACCGGGCATGAAAAAACCCGGCGTTGTTCGCAACGCCGGGTTTTTTTGTCCCACCGTTTCGCCGGTTGCGGCTATTCCACGAGCAGGAAGCCGGCGATCCAGCCGGTGCGGCCGTCGTCGAACCGGATACGGCGCCAGTCCTTTTCACGGCCGGTGACCATCACGCGCTCGTTACGCTTGGCCTGAAACTTGACGCCGTTCCCGGTCGAGGGCCCGGAACGCACGTTGACCACATCGCCCCCGATGTAGCGGATCGGCCCGGTTTCGGATACCGCCTGCGGCAAGGCCGCGCCACTGTCCTGGCCACCGCCGCGCTGACCCGAACCGGCCTGCTGGCCGCCGCCATCGTCGGCATTGCGCAACGGCGCCGTGCTGCCGGCAAGCAGGAAACCGGCGACCCAGCCAACCGTGTAGTCGTCGCGGAACACGACCTGTGCCCAGTCGCTGCGCGTGTCCAGAACCGCGACACGCGTGTTGCGATCGGCCTGGCGCAGTACGCGCCCGCGGGTGCTCGGCTGGCTGCGGATGTTCACGTTGTCGCCGTCGATACGCGACTGGGGCAGATTCTGCATGATCTGCGGCAGATTGTTCCTGGCCGAGCTATTGCCGGCTTCGGCCGCCTTCGCCGCCCATTTCGCGGCCTCGCCGAGATCCTGCTTTACCCCCTGCCCGCGCACATACAGCACGGCGAGGTTGTTCTGGGCGGCGGGCTCGCCGTGTTCGGCGGCGCGCTTGAACCATTCCGCGGCCTTGGCGCTGCTCTTTCCCACCCCGTGGCCGGACTGGTACATGATGCCGAGGTTGTGTTCGGCCTTGGCGTAGTTCTGCGCGGCGGCCTTCTCGTACCATTGCCGCGCCTTGGCGTAGTCCTGCTCGACGCCGTAGCCCTCGTCGTAAAGCACGCCCATGTTGTACTGGGCATTGGCGTTGCCGTTGTCGGCGAGCGGGCGAGCCGTCTTGAGAACTTCCGCGGCCTCTTCTTTGCTGGGCGCCTGTGCCACGGCGCTGGTCACGCTCGCGAAGGCGGTGAACGCTATAACCGCGAGCCGTGCGATCGCTGTCTTTTTCATGCTCAATCCTTGCATTGCGGCCTTCTGACGGCCGCGAACCCCTCATTGAAAGTGCTTTTAACCAGACCCGAAGCGCACGGTCAAATAGCCGGCGCCGGCGCGTCTGTCCCCCTGCAACTACGGCCCCGCCGCCGAATCCGGGGCGTGCACGCCGTAGCGTACACGAGCCCAGCCGTACATCGCCGCACCGCCGATCATCCAGACACCGAAAATGACCCATTCCACCGGCAGCAGCGCCGACGGGCTGCCCGGCAGATACAGTGCGACAAGCGCAAGCGACAGCGCGATGGCAACTATACCGACGACCTTGCCACCCGGCACGAGAAACGGCCGCTGCATCTCCGGTTCGCGGTAGCGCAGCACCACGAACGACGCGGCGACGAACAGATAGGCGAGCACGATGCCGAGCCCGCCGGCATCCACAAGCCAGACCATGGCGCTGCGGCCGAGCAGCGGCGCCAGCGAACTGACCGCGCCAATCAGCAGAATCGCGTTCGTCGGCGTGTTGTAGCGCGGATGCAGCTCGGCAAACATGCGCGGCAGCATGTCGGCCTTGGCGAGCGCGTAGATCGCGCGCGAGCCACCGATATAGAACGCATTCCAGCTGGTGAGAATACCGGCCATGCCCGCCAGCATCATGAGCTTTCCAGCCCAGTTGCTGGAAAAGGCCGCCGCCATCGCGTCCGGCACAGCCAGCGAGTCCGGATCGATCGCGTCCGGGCCAAGGGACAGGGCCGTCCCGAAGATGATCGCCGCGTACCAGAACACCGCGAGCAACACCGAAAACATCAGCAGGCGGCCGATATCACGCTGTGGCAGATCGATTTCCTCGGCGGCCTGCGGAATCACGTCGAAGCCGACGAACATGAACGGCACCATCACGAGCACGCTCATGATGCCGCCCGGCACCGAGTTGTCGCCGGTGAACAGCGGGGTCAGGTTGCCGCCATCGCCGGTGAACAGCGCGCCGGTGAGAAACATCAGGCCGACGACCACGATCAACGCGGTCACCAGCTTCTGCACCAGCGCCGCGGTGCGGATGCCGATGTAGTTGATCCACATCATCAGCAGCGACCCGGCCACGCCGACCGCCACCCATGTCGCCTCGACATTCCAGCCGGCGATGGTCCAGAGATGGCCGACGCTATAGCCCGGTACGAGATTTTCCACGACCGTCGGCAGCGCCACGGCCTCGAACGACACCACGGTCATGTAACCGAGCACGATCGCCCAGGTGCATACGAACGACGCCAGATGGCCCAGCCCCCGATAGCTGTACACGTGCTCGCCGCCCGCCTGTGGCATGGCCGCCGCCAGCTCGGCGTAGGTCAGCCCGACCAGGACGATCGCCACGCCGCCAATCAGAAAGGCGCTGACCGCACCGAGACTGCCCGCGGACAGGATCCAGGTGCCGGTCATCACGATCCAGCCCCAGCCGATCATCGCGCCGAAGGCGAGTGCCAGCACATCCTTGCGGGCCAGAACACGCACGAACCGTGGTGTCTCACCGCTGATCGTCATCGATTACCCCCGGCCCCGTCGGGCCGTTGCATGTTCGCGCTATCTCCCTGAACTCAGCCTATCACCGCCCGCCTTCGGCCGGTGTAACGACCGCGTAACGGGTGACGAACAACGCCACGGCCTCATCGACCACCGCATCGATGTCCGCGACCGCGGGGGTGATCCCCAGCAGGGCGCGAATCTGCAGGTCGCCGCGCAGCGCGCCGAGGAACTGGGCCGCCACCAGCGCGCAGTCGCAATCGCCGATCAGGCCGTGGGCGCGTGCCTGCTCGAGATAAGCGCGCACGCTGGCGAGCGTACGTCCCGGCGCGCTGTCGTAGAAAATCGTTCCCAGTTCGGGAAATCGCGGCAGTTCGGCCGCCACCATGCGCAGCAGCGTCAGGTTCTGTGCCGACAGGATTGCCTGCAGAAAGGCATGACCGATCGTCGACAGGGCCTGCGCGAGCGGCAGGCCGGTCACGTCCTGCGGCAGGGCCATGCGCTCGTGCACGCGCCGGCATTCCCGCTGGGTGGTGGCTGCAAACAGGGCCTGCTTGCTCGCGTAATGGGCATAGACCGTGGCCTTCGACACCCCGGCGCGGGCGGCGATGGCATCCATGCTGGTGGCGCCGAAACCGTGCTCGATGAACAACGCACGGGCGGCGTCGAGCACGAGCACTGACTTGGCCGGCGTTTCGGCTTCTGGGTTGTCGCGCTCACTCACCTTCGGCTCCCGTTGGATGCGAACCGGCCTGCGCCGGCATCTTGCGTGTATTTGACAGTTATTGTCAGATGCATCTAAATTACCCGAACTGAACTGAACCGTACAGTTCAGCTGTTTTACCCGCCGGCCACTGCCATGCCCGCCACGACCACGCCTTCGGGCTACTCGCGTATTGCCTTCGCGCCCGTGCGGCGCCGCGCCTGCATGGGCACATTCGTTATCGCCCTGCTTGCCGGCTGCGCCGCAGGGCCCGACTACGAGCGCCCCGCAGCGGCGCCCGACGACGCCTACGACATACCGCAGGCCACGGCAGGCCACGAACCCCCCGCGGCGCTCACCCGTCAGATGTTCGATCGTGCCGGCGCGGTACGGGCGGACTGGTATCGCGTATTCGGCTCGAACAAGCTCGACGGCCTGATCGAGCGGGCGCTCTCCGACAGTCCGACGCTCGCGGCCGGACGCGCACGGCTCGATGCAGCACGCGAGGCCGTGAACGCCAGTCAGGGGGCACTGTTCCCGCAAATCGGCGCGTCGGCAGGCGTGTCGCGTCAACGCGCCAGCGGCATCGAACTGGGCATCGACGACCCGATGTTCATCAACGTCTTCAACCTGTACAGCGGCCGCATCAGTGCCCGCTACGATCTCGACGTATTCGGCAAGACCCGCCGCCGGATCGAGCGCAGCGAAGCGCAACTCGATTTCGCGCGCTACCAGGTGCTCGACACCTACGTGACGCTGGTGAACAACCTCGTCGCCACGGCTGTGGCCGAGGCCGGTCTCAATGCCGCGATCGACACCACCCGGCAGATCATCGACAGCCAGCAGCGCACGCTCGACATCGTCGAAGAGCAGGTGCGCTACGGCGCGGCCATCGATGCCGACGCCTCCCAGATTCGTACGCGTTTGGCGCGCACGCGCGCCTCGCTCGAGCCGCTGCGCAAGCAGCGCGCGATCGCGGTCAACCGCATGGCCACGCTCGTGGGCGCCGCGCCCGGCGACTTCGACGATCCACAGTTCGTCATGGATGAACTCACGCTGCCCGACACGCTGCCGGTGAGCGTGCCGAGCGCGCTGGTGCGCCAGCGACCGGACATCCTCGCCGCCGAAGCGCTGGTACATGCCGCCAGTGCACAGATCGGCATCGCCAGTGCCAATCTGCTGCCGGATTTCTCGATCACCGGTTCCTACAGCCGCGAAGGCCTCGCCCTGGGCGATCTGACCGATCCGATGAATGCGCTCTGGCAACTGGGTGCTTCGGTGAGCGCGCCGCTGTTTGCCGGCGGGCGGCTGCGCGCACAGAAACGCGCCGCCCAGCAGCAGTACGTCGCGGCCCTGGCCGACTACCGGGCGACCGCGCTGGCCGCCTTCGGCGAGGTTTCCAACAGTCTGCGCTCGATCGAATCCGACGCCCGCGCGCTGCGCGACCAGCAGGATGCCGCCGAGCAGGCGCGCCGTAATCTCGAAACCGTGCGTGCCCGCGTGAACAACGGCGCCGCCAGCCATATCTCGCTCTACACCGCCGAGGCGCAGTACCAGCAGACGCTGCTCGACGTCGCAAGCGCGCGTGTTACCCGCTACAGCGACAGCGCCGATCTCTTCCGCGCCCTCGGCGGCGGCTGGTGGAACGCCGACACGTCGCCGCTCGCCACGCCGGACGACGCCACCACGGCATCCGTCGATTAAAGGAACGCCCATGGCCGATCAATCCAACACGCCCGATCCGTCCCGCCGCGAGAACCGCCCGGCCCGCACGGGCAACCCGCGACGCAAGTGGTACCTGCTCGGTCTGGCCGCCGTGTTCCTTGTCATCGGCGCGGCCTACGGCGCGTATTACCTACTCGTTGCACAATTCTATGCCGAGACGGACGACGCCTATGTCCACGGCAACCGCATCATGCTCACGCCGCAACGTGGCGGCACCGTCACCGCGATCCATGCTGACGACACCGACCGCGTGAACGCCGGCGATACGGTCGTCGAGCTCGACGACACCGATGTCGACAACGCGCTGGAAAACGCCAGTGCCGGCCTCGCACGGGCCGCGCGTCATGTCCACCAGCTGTTCGCCCAGGCCGACGCCCAGCGCGCCACCGTGGCCATGTACAGCACCCAGCTGGAGCAGGCGCGCCGCGACTTCAAACGCGATCAGCGCTTGATCAAGGTCCACGGCGTGACGCAGAAGGCGTTCGAACACAGCCGCGCGACCTATCAGCAGGCACAGTCGCAGCTGGCCGCGGCCCGGCATCGCCTGACCGAACTCGAGGCCCAAACCGAGGGCACCACCCTGCGCGGCCACCCTGAAGTGCGCCAGGCAGCGGCGACCCTGCGCGCCGCCTGGCTCGACGTTCGCCGCAGCCGTGTGCCCGCGCCGGTATCCGGTTATGTCGCACAGCGCGACGTACAGCTCGGCCAGCGCGTCGACCCGAGCAAGCCGATGCTGGCGATCGTGCCCATCGACCAGGTCTGGGTGAACGCCAATTTCAAGGAGACCCAGCTCGCGGCCATGCGCATTGGTCAGCCCGCCGACGTGTATTCGGATTTCTACGGCGACGAAACCCACTACCACGGCCACGTCGCCGGCATAAGCCCCGGTACCGGCGCGGCCTTCGAGCTGCTGCCGCCACAGAACGCCTCGGGCAACTGGATCAAGATCGTGCGCCGCGTGCCGGTCCGCATCGTCATCGACGAGGACGATCTCTCGGGTCATCCGCTGCGTATCGGCCTGTCCATGCATGTCAGCGTCGATCTGCACGACACCAGCGGCAAACCGCTGGCCGAACACGCCCCCGAATCCACGCGCATGCGCACCGATGTCTATCGCCAGCGTGACGACGGCGCCGCGCAGCTGATCGATCGCATCATCGCGGTCAACGACGGCGACCCCGCCACGACGGCCGCCGCACCCGCAAACACCATCGGCCGGCTTTCGCCGCAGTCATGAGCACCACCGCCGACGACAGCGCCCGGGCGCCGCTGCCGCCGGGCGCGCTGGTACTCGTCACGCTGAGTCTGGCGCTGGCGGTGTTCATGAACGTGCTGGATGTGTCGATCGCCAACGTGTCGATTCCGACCATCGCCGGCAACCTGGGCGTGTCCACCAGCAACGGGACGTGGGTCATCACGTCGTTCGCGGTGGCCAACGCGATTGCGGTGCCGGTCTCCGGCTGGCTGGCCAAGCGCGTGGGCGAAGTGAAGCTGTTCGTGTGGTGCACGGTGCTGTTCACCCTCTTCTCGTTCTTGTGCGGCATTTCCGGATCGTTCGTGATGCTGCTGGTGATGCGCGCCGCGCAGGGGGTGGTCGCCGGGCCCATGATCCCGCTGTCCCAGAGCCTGCTACTGGCCAACTATTCGCCGGAAAAGCGCGGCTTCGCCAACGGCATCTGGGGGATGACCGCCGTAGTCGGGCCGGTGGCCGGGCCCATTCTCGGCGGCTGGATCACCGACAACGTGAGCTGGTCGTGGATCTTCTATATCAACGTGCCGGTGGGGATATTCGCCGCGGCCGGCACCTGGTTCATCCTGCGCAACCGCGAAACCGAAACCCAGAAGCTGCCGATCGACCTCGTGGGCCTGGCGCTTCTGATCGTCGGTGTCGGTGCGCTGCAGATCATGCTCGACAAGGGCAACGACGAGGCCTGGTTCCAGTCGCCGTTCATCGTCACGCTCGCGATCACGGCAACCGTGTTCCTGGCCTTCTTCGTGGTCTGGGAGCTGACCGACGACAACCCCGTGGTCGACCTCAAACTGTTCGGCCGGCGCAATTTCACCATCGCCACGCTGTGCGTGACGCTCGGCTTCATGACCTATTTCGCGGGCGTGGTGCTGCTGCCGCTCTGGCTGCAGAACGAGCAGGGCTACACGCCGACCTGGGCCGGTATCACCACCGCCTCGCTGGGCCTGATGGGCGCCATTTTCTCGCCCATCGTCGGCCGGTTGACCGACAAGATCGATATCCGGGTGATCGTCACCTTCGGCATGCTGCTGTTCGCGGGGCTGTCGTTCGTCAAGGCCGACGCCAACACGCAGATCAGTTTCGAACAGCTGTTTCTCACCCGCCTGCCGTGGGGCATCGGGCTGGCCTGTTTCTTCATCCCGCTGATCACGCTGTCGCTGACCGGCCTGCCGAGCAGCAAGGTGGCCAGCGCCTCCGGGCTGTTCAACTTCATGCGCCTGATCGCCCTGAGTTTCGGCACCTCGCTTTCGGTGACGATGTGGGATCGGCGGCAGGCCTACCACGATCACGTGCTGAGTGCGCACACGTCGATGTCCGACCCGCTGACACAGCAATGGCTCGCGCAGGCACAGGCCCAGGGGCTGACCGAACAGCAGGCCTACGGCGCGCTGGCACGCACGATTTCGGAGCAGTCGTTCATGCTCGGCCTGAACGAGATGTATTTCCTCGCCGGCTGCGTGTTTCTGTCGCTTACCGTCCTGGTCTGGCTTTCGCGCCCGCGGGGCTGACTTCCTGCCGCCCGGTCGCGCCACCGGCAACCGCTACGCTGTCGACTGACCCTGAATTCGCGCATCCACGCCGCCCGTTTTACCGGCGACACGGATTGGCGCAGCACAACACACAATTCAGGCGATGCCGCACAAGTATCGCGCTAGCGCTTGTTGCGTCTGCAAAACTCTGGCCGCGCCGATGTCGCCCGCTCGGGAGCGACACGAATCGCGACCGGCCTCAAGCTTCACGCCGATCTGTTCGATGTTACTGTATAATCCGCAGCTCGCTGCGGCAGAACACGACGCCACGGTTGGGGACCGGGGCAGACGATCATGCGACTGTTACGAAACTTTTACCGCTGGCCGCCGTCGAAGGCGACTGTTGGGCGAAAGCTTTCGCTGCAAGAGCACGAGGAACCGAGGGCAATAGATGCGTTGGTTGGATTTTTTGCGTGCCGGCTCGCACGGCGCGCTGGGAATAGGTTTGTTCGTTTGTATGGGCAGCGCCCATGCAAACCCGTTCTCGCACGGCGCGAGCGCGAACCTGCACACCAGCGGCTTCAACAGCGCCGCCGTACTCGGCACCCATGAGTCCCGCCCCCTGCTCGCGGCCCAGCTCGCGCCCGACGAGCGCCAGGCGCTCCTCGCCAAGAGCGCGCCGGAAATCACGCCCTGGCGCCAGATCACCGTCGAACCCGGCGATTCCCTGTCCAAGATCTTCTCGCGAGCCGGCCTGCCCGCGCGCGAATGGGTCGATCTGCTGGCACTCGGCGAGACCGTCAAACCGCTGGAGAGACTGCGCCCGGGCGATACGCTCGAGCTGCGCAAGACGACCGGCGGACGCCTCGCGGAATTGCGCTTCAAGCTCAACGCGGTCGATACGCTGTCCGTCAGCCGCACCGGGCTCGGCAGCGACACGGCCACGCCCGGCGCCCTCGAGGCCGAAATCGTGCATCTCGATACCCATACCCGGCGCCTGAGTGCGCGCGGCGTGGTCGACGGCTCGCTGGCGCAATCGTTGTCGAGTGCGGGCGTGCCCCCGAACATCGCCACCCAGCTGGCGCATATCTACCGCTATCGCACGAACCTGTCTCGCCACATGCATCCCGGCGACACCTTCAGCGTGGTTTATGACGCCGAGTATGCCGACGGCAAGCGCGTGGCGGCCGGGCCGGTGATCGCGGCGAGCATCACCACCGGCGGGCAGAACCTCAAGGCATTCCGCGCGGTCAACGACGACGGCGAAGCCCGCTACTACGACGCCGCGGGCAAACCCTATGAACCGTCGTTGTCGCGTCATCCAGTGAAGTACAAGCGCGTGAGTTCACCGTTCAACCCGAACCGCCTGCATCCCATATTGCGGGTGCGACGCCCGCACTGGGGCGTGGACTTCGCCGCATCACGCGGTACGCCGATTCACGCAGCCGGAGACGGCGTGGTGACGTTCGTCGGCCGCAAGCACGGCTACGGGCGCATCGTGCAGCTGCGTCACTTCGACGGCTACACCACGCGCTACGGGCATATGTACCAGTTCGTCGACGATCTCGAGAAAGGCGACCGGGTGCGCAAGGGCGACGTGATCGGCTATGTGGGCGCCACGGGCGAAGTCACTGGCCCGCATCTGCACTACGAGGTGCGGCGCAACGGCACGGCCCACAATCCCCTGACCATGCGGCTGCCCGACGGCCATTCCCTGGCGCAGGACCGGCTTGCCGCGTTCACCAACCGTATCCAGCCGCTGATCGCCAAGCTCGACAACGTGCCGGATATGCCGAATACCCTGATCGCGTCGAGTACAAGCGTGGACGCGCGACACGGCTGCACCCGCGCCAGCAGCGTGAACGCAGCGTTCGCGCTCGCGCCCGAAAACACGCGCAAGCGCCATTCACTGGCCGAGCTGTTCTGCGTTGCGTCCACGGATACCAACGCCTGACCGGCGCCGCGCTAGCGAACGCACGCTCATGAAAAAAGCCGGGTGGCGCGCCACCCGGCTTTTTTGTTCCCGGCCCGCTGTGCATCAGCGAGGCGTGCAATCGCGCGCGCTCATTAATGATGCCGGTGATGCTTGCCGTGGTGTTTGTGGTGCTTGCGATAGTGCTTGCCGTGACGACGGCCGCGGTCGTAATGCCGATCGTGGCCCCGGTCGTTGTATTCGTTGGCGAGTACGGCGCCGCCCGCGCCGCCCAGACCGCCACCGACGACTGCCCCGGTCGAGCCGTAGAGCGCCTGGCCGACCGCCGCGCCGGCCGCCCCGCCCAGGCCCCCGCCGATCGCCGAATTGAGCGTGTCGCCCGCCATGCCGGCCGTGCTTGCGAACGACAGTGCGGTACCGGTGGCGAGTATGGCGATGGTCTTCTTCATGTGCTGCTCCTGACAGGGTCGTTGTTACGCGCTCAATCTAGCGATCGGGCGTGAACTACCGCTGAACCAACAAAAAGGCCGCGCCGGTTTCCCGACGCGGCCCGTGCCAGCCAAACAGAACGCGGTCAGTCGCGAGGGCGCGACCGCTTGCCTTCGTCGTCGGCGTCTTCGTAGTCGTCGTCGTCCCAGACATCGTTGAGAATGTCCCGGGCCTCGAACGCGTCGGCGCCAACGGGCATGGATTCATGCTTCTCATAGAGATCCATGAGCATGCGACGTCTGTCGTCACGCAATTCGCGCGTCAGCACGAAGACCATGAAGTACAGGATGACCAGAAACGGCAACGCCGCCAGCAGCGACCCGGTCTGCAGGCCCTTGAGACCGCCGGCCACGATCAGCGTGAGACAGATCGCCGAGATCATCAGCCCCCAGGACAGGCGCTTGTAGAGCGGCGGCTCGAGCGACCCTTCGTCGGTCATCTGGGCCACGATATAGGAGGCCGAATCCGCCGAGGTCACCAGGAACACGAAGATCAGGCACATCGCCAGGATCGAGAGCACGTTGGTGAACGGCATCATTTCGAAGAAGGTGAACAGCGCGGACGTGATGTTTTCGTCCACGGCGCTGGTCAGCGTGCCGGCGGCATCGCCAAACAGCTCCATATGCAGCGCGGCGCCGCCGAATACACCGATGAAGCCGCAGGCCAGCAGCGGCGGCACGATCAGCACGCCCATGACGTATTCGCGAATGGTGCGCCCTTTCGAGATACGCGCCACGAAGGTACCCACGAACGGCGACCAGGCGATCACCCACGCCCAGTAGAACACCGTCCAGCTCGAGATCCAGTTCTCGCCCGTATCCTCGAACGGATTCATGCGCAGGCTCATGGCGATGAAGTTTTCCATGTAGTCGCCAATGCCGACCACGATGGTGTTGAGAATGAAGATCGTTGGTCCCGTGCACAGCACCCACGCCATCAGTCCCAGGCACAGCGCCATGTTGATGTTCGACAACCACTGGATGCCCTTGTCCAGGCCCGAGTAGCTCGACATCGTGTAACAGGCACACATCACGCCGAGGATGATGAATTTCCACAGAGTGGTGTCCGGCACGCCGAACATCTGATTGAGCCCGCCGTTGATCTGCAGTACGCCCAGCCCCAGCGAGGTCGCCACACCCATGACCGTGGCGACGACCGCGAAGATGTTGAGCGCATCGCTGGTGGGCTGACGTGCGCTGCTGGGCAGCTTGGCGGTCATGGGTTCCATGACCGTCGAAACCAGCCCCGACTTCTTCTTGCGAAACTGAAAGTAGGCAATGATCAGGCCCACGATCGAAAAGCCGGCCCACTGGCTGATGCCCCAGTGAAAGAAGCTGTACTGGATCGCATAGCGCGCCGACTCGGGGGTGGAACCCGGCATGTCGTCATACGGCGGATTCAGGTAATGCAGAATCGGCTCGGCCAGGCCATAGAACACCAGGCCGACGCCAAAGCCGGCCGCCAGCAACATGCTGACCCAGGAGAAAAAGCTGTACTCGGGTTCGCTATAGGGTTCGCCGAGGCGGATCTTGCCGTAACGGCTGAACGCCAGCCCCACCAGAAAGATCACGAACCCGAACACCGAAATCAGATACAGCCAACCGAACACATGGGAGACGGAGTCCAGGGCACTGTTGGCAAACCGGCCGAAGGCCTCGGGAAATGCAGCACCGACGATCACCAGAGCGATGATCACGAGTGCGGAGCCGGTATAGACGCGTTGGCTGCGCGTTAGCAAATTGCTCAAGGAACCCCCGGTATTTGAATTGACGCACCCCTGGAGCAAACGCGAGCTCAACGGGGCGAGAGAGGATGGCCGACGACATACGCCTGCCGTATGCAACATTACTAGCACTTAGCCCGAGTGCCCGCAAACGCTTGCCATGCCTTGCACGACCGCCGGATCGCCGCGATTCGCCGCCCCCACGGCAAGCGATCAAGCCCGCCACGGCATCGGATCACGGCGCTCGATGGGGCGACCGCCCGGGTCGTCGCCTGCCCTGTCGAAACGCACCGGACGCCCACGCCGGGCGCTGCCCCGCGCGTGCATCCTCGCACACCGCAGCCGCCGCACGATATTCGGCATTACTCGCGGGTATGCGACCACGGCGCACGGCTGGCCCGACTCTTGCTAAAGCCTTGTCGATATTCACCCATCGACATACAGGACGACGATGAAACGCCACCTCGCCGGCGCGCTTGCACTCTGCTGCACCGCGCTTTCGGCCCACGCCGCCACCGACGACTTCGCTATTCTCCAGCCGCTAGCGGAAAAACCCCAGAAAATGACGGCGGGCGATTACAGCGGCAACTACTGCGTGCCGTCCACAGTCGATACCGTACGCTGGGGTATCTGCCCAATAACAGTGCAAAGCCGGTACTGACCGTGCCGTCCGGCAGCACCGTGACCTTCGACACCGTCTCGCACGAGGGCATTCTCGAGGATCAGGGCCGCGACCCCGTGGCCTACTTCGCAACCAAGGATGTCGCCAAGGATCAGGTCCTGACAGATGCCATTGCGATCACCGGCTCCGACATCGAGCACGACTTCTTCAACGAAGGCCCGCATATCGTCACCGGCCCGGTTGCCATCGAGGGCGCCGAACCGGGCGACGTTCTCAAGGTCGAGGTCGTCAAGCTGGAGCCGCGTGTCCCTTACGGCGTGATTTCCAACCGCCACGGCAAGGGCGCCCTGCCCGGCGAGTACCCCAAGACCGAACCCCAGGACAACCCGAGCAGCGCCTATCCGGAACGCTATGCCAACGTGTCGACCTTCGCGCCGATCGAAGCGGAAGGCGATCAGTGGTACGGCGTGCTGGATACTGGCAACGACCGCGAGATTCGGTTCCCGCTGCATCCGTTCATGGGCATCATGGGCGTCGCCCCCGACACCGCTGAGCCGGTGAATTCGGTGCCGCCGTCGCGTATCGGCGGCAATGCCGACATCAACGACCTCGGCGCGGGCAGCACCGTGTATTACCCGATCGAGGTCGACGGCGGCCTGTTCTATACCGGCGACAGCCACTTCACCCAGGGTGACGGCGAAGTCGCACTCACCGCACTGGAAGGCTCGCTGCGCGCCACCCTCAAGCTCACCCTGCTCAAGAGCGGCCAGGCCGAACTGCCGGGCAAGCAGGTCGACAAACTCCTCGGCGAGACGAACGACTACTGGATCACGGTCGGTCTCGACGAGGATCTGGACCTGGCAATGAAGGACGCGGTACGCGAGTCCATCCGTTTCCTGCATGCGCAGTACGGTATCGACGAAGCGCTTGCGCTGGCCTATCTGAGTGCCGCGACCGACTTCGAAGTATCGCAGGTGGTCGACAAGACCAAGGGCATTCATGCGTTGATCCGAAAGGCCGACTTCCAGGATCTCGAAGCCGCCGACTAGCACGGCCCTGCCGGCCGCGGTGTCATGCCGCGGCCGGATTCCGCCGATTCATTCAGGCTGGATTCGACAAATGCCCTAGGATGTCGGTCTGACATTCACGAATCGAATCGCCATGGATCTCATCCGCATCCTGCTCTCCATCCTGCTGCCGCCGCTGGGCGTGTTCCTGCAGGTGGGCATCGGCCTGCATTTCTGGATCAACATCCTGCTCACCCTGCTCGGCTATATCCCGGGTATTGTTCACGCGGTCTATATCATCGCCAGGCGATGAGCCGCGGGCTGTAAAACACGTCATTCGTGCCCATTGTATGGGCAGCAACGACGCGCAACTCGGCAGCCAAGGCATATGAAGGCAGACCTTTCCGTACTCGATCTGGTTCCGGTGCCCAGCGGCACGGACGCATCCCAGGCGGTGCGTGCGAGCATCGACCTCGCGCGTACTGCCGAGCGTTGCGGTTACAAGCGCTACTGGATTTCCGAGCACCACAGCATGCCGAGCATCGCCAGTTCGGCACCCGAGGTGCTGCTGTCGCGCGCCGCGGCTCTCACGGAACGCATCCGCGTCGGCTCGGGCGGCATCATGCTGCCGAACCACGTGCCCTTGCGCGTCGCCGAAATCTTCCAGACGCTGGAAGCGCTCTATCCGGAGCGCATCGACCTCGGGCTCGGTCGGGCGCCGGGTTCCGACGCACGCGCCAGCCGCGCTCTGCGCGCGGCTTCCGGCGAACAGTTCGCCGATCTGCTCAACGAAATGCTGGCGCTGTCGCGCGGCACCTTGCGGCGCGGCCACCCGTATCACGGTGTCACGGTAAGCCCCAGCGACGTGGCCCTACCGCCGATATGGATACTCGGGTCGAGCGGCGCCAGCGCGCATGTCGCCGGCGCGGCCGGCATGGGCTACAGCTTCGCTAGCCATTTCAGCCCGGTACCGGCCGAACCCGCGCTGCGGCGCTATCGCGGTGCGTTTTCACCGTCGCCGGCATTCCCCGAGCCGCACGCCATCCTCGGCGTATCGGTGATCTGCGCGCCGACCGACGAGGAAGCGGAATATCTCGCATCGACGGTGGACCTGATGTGGCTGAGGCTGCGCAAGGGCGAATTCTCGCCGCTGCCTTCGCCGGAAGAGGCACTCGCCTACGAATACACCGACATGGAACGCAGCGCGATACTGGAAAACCGCGACCGCCACGTCATCGGCAGCCCGGAGACCGTTCGCGATCAGCTTCATACGCTTTTCGCCGACGGCGAACCCGACGAAATAATGATCGTGTCGAACATCCACGATCCGGCGAAGCGACTGCAAAGTTACGAACTCGTCGCGCAGGCCATGAGGTAATGACGGTGTCCTGGCGCCAGACTATTGAATATTCGCCAACCCGGCCGTGATTTTAGGGATTTAAATCCCGAATTGCATTTTCGGTTCGCGCTCAAGGCCTAAAAGCGTCACAATGCCATTCAGCACATTTGACCGGACCCGACCGTATGGGCGTCTCCCCAGAACGTGAAACCGAAAGCCTGCCGGTACTGCACGAGCAATTGTGCTTCGCGCTTTACACGGCAACACATCGAATCATTCGCGCCTATCGGCCACTGCTAGAACCACTGGGGCTGACCTATGTGCAGTATCTCGTGATGCTCGTGCTCTGGGAGTCCGCGCCGCGCTCCGTAGGCGAACTGGGCCAGCAACTGCACCTGGACAGCGGCACGTTGACGCCCCTGCTCAAGCGCATGGAAAAATCCGGCCTGGTGCTGCGCGAACGCGACAGCGAGGACGAACGTCGCGTGCTGATCTCGCTGACCGACGAGGGCCGTAACCTGCGCACCAAGGCCAACGAAGTTTCGGATTCCATGCTCTGCCAGATCGAGCTTACTCGACCGGACGCCATGGAACTGCGCCAGCGAATTATGGAACTCGCCAATACACTCGGCTGAGCCTACCTCTAGACGCAGTCAGTGCTGCGCGCGCGCTCGGTGAATGTACCCATGGTGCCGCAATACCGAATTACGCAGACTTTCGCGCCTCTCCAATGCAGCAACCGAACCGCTATGTGGCAGTGGATTAACCAGAACGCGCAGGCGCTATCGTTTTTCGCCAGTCTCGGCACGCTTGCCGTCTGGCTGTTCTACGCGCACCTGCTGTTTTCCGGATTCAAACGACAACGCAAGGCCCGCATCCTGATCAATCAGGGCTGGGGCCAGCAGGTCGACTCCGTGTGCCTGATCAGCAACATGAGCCAGGAGCCGATCTACATACACAGCCTGCTGATGACGATTCGCACGCAGAGTGGCGAGTACACGGAATCGATCACCGATTTCGACACCGCCCAACCCAGCGACAGCGAGGATCATCCGCAGGAAGTCACCCGCCAGGGGCCGCTACGCGCGGGTGAGCAGATCAACCTGGGCACCTTTCGTTCGCTGATCCGGCAAACCGGCAAGCGCCACAAGAATCTCGACCACGACGACAAGAAGCCGATCCGCTCGCTCGAGGTCGAGAACTTCAAGATCACCGCGATCGCCAGTTACGGCCCGGAAGGCGGCGTGGTCGGCGCACAGCGCAAATTCATCGTTCGCGGCGACGACAACGAGTTGATGCGCCCGGTAGCCACGACCACCAAGCGCATGGCCAAACGCCGCGCACGCCATCATCTGCAGCGCTGGCTCGAGAACCATCTGTAAGAACAGGCCCGGCCACGGCCCCGCGGCCGGGCGAGTGCAGTTTGCCTCAGCAGCGCCCTTTCTTGGCCTGGCCCGGCGGGCAATGGCCACCACCGTGATAGTCGTGCCGGCCATGATGGTCGTGGTCATCATCGTCGGTGGTGATGGCGGCCCCGCCCGCAGCGCCGGCGGCGCCACCCAGCACGGCACCGGTACGCCCACCGACTTCATTGCCGATGGCGGCACCGGCCGCGCCGCCGAGACCACCGCCGACGGCCGCGTCGACCGTGTCGTCGTCCAGAGCCATCGCCGGCATGCTCATGCTCAGCGCCAGCGCGCCGGCCATGCAGATGTGTCCGAGTGTGCGATTTTTCATTGTTTCTCTCCCGTCGATCCTGCGCAGACACAGTCGCTGCGCACCAGTTCGTGAGTGAATTGGAGCGCAGGACCGCTTAATCGCACGTGAATAATCACAGCCACCCGGCCGCGGCTCGACCATAAAAAGCCCGCTCGACAGACCGTCGAGCGGGCTTGGCACCACGCAAGCGTGGGCGAACGCTAGCCGAAGGCCTGGATTCCCGTCTGCGCCCGACCGAGGATCAGCGCGTGCACGTCGTGGGTCCCTTCGTAGGTGTTCACGGCTTCCAGGTTCATCACGTGGCGAATCACGTGATATTCGTCGGAAATGCCGTTGCCGCCGTGCATGTCACGCGCCTGGCGAGCGATATCCAGCGCCTTGCCGCAGTTGTTGCGTTTCATCAGCGACACCATTTCAGGCGCCCAGTTGCCCTCGTCCATGAGACGGCCGAGGCGCAGGCTGCCCTGCAGGCCGAGGGTGATCTCGGTCTGCATGTCGGCAAGCTTTTTCTGGATCAGCTGGGTCGCGGCCAGCGGACGCTTGAACTGCTTGCGTTCGAGCGTGTACTCACGGGCTGCCTGCCAGCAGAACTCCGCAGCGCCCATGGCGCCCCAAGAGATGCCGTAGCGCGCCTTGTTGAGACAGGAGAACGGCCCCTTGAGGCCTTCCACATCCAGGCGGTTCTCTTCGGGCACGAAGCAGTCGTCGAGCATGATCTGGCCGGTGGCCGATGCACGCAGCGAGAACTTGCCCTCGAGCTTCGGCGTGTCCATGCCGCCGAAATCGCGTTCGATCACGAAGCCGTTGATCTTGCCGTCCAGGTTGGCCCAGACGACGGCCACATCGGCGATCGGCGAGTTGGTGATCCAGGTCTTGGCGCCGTTGAGCACGTAGCCGCCGTCGACCTTCTTGGCCTTGGTGCTCATCGAACCCGGATCGGAACCGTGGTCCGGCTCGGTGAGGCCGAAACAGCCGACCCATTCACCGCTGGCGAGCTTGGGCAGGTACTTCTTGCGCACTGCTTCGCTGCCGAAGGTGTAGATCGGAAACATCACCAGCGAGGACTGTACGCTCATCGCCGAGCGGTAGCCCGAATCCACCGACTCGACCTCGCGCGCCAGCAGGCCGTAGCAGACATGGTTGAGTCCGGCGCCGCCGTATTCTTCCGGGATCGTCGCGCCGAGCATGCCCAGCTCGCCGAGCTCGGTCATGATCTCGCGATGAAAGATCTCGTGGCGATTGGCCTCGAGCACGCGCGGCATGAGGCTGTTCTGGCAGTAGTCGTGACCCGCATCGCGAATCATGCGTTCGTCTTCGGTGAGCTGTCCGTCCAGGTTCAGCGCATCCGACCAGGAGAAGTCGATCATTCCGGTGTCCTCTCGATAAGCATGGCCACGCCCTGCCCGATGCCGATGCACAGGCTGATCAGCGCGTAGCGTCCATTGATACGTTCCAGCTGACGCAGGCCGGTCAGCGCCAGCCGCGCGCCCGAGGCGCCCAGCGGGTGCCCGACCGCAATCGCGCCGCCGTTCGGGTTGAGACGCGCATCGTCGCCCTTCAGGCCGAGTTCATGACAGCAGCCCAGCACCTGGGCCGCGAACGCCTCGTTGATCTCGATCACGTCCATGTCATCCAGCGTCAGCCCGGCGCGATCGAGCACCTTCCGACAGGCGCCCACCGGACCCAGGCCCATGACCCGCGGCGGCACGCCCATCACGCCGCCAGCCAGGATACCCGCACGTGGCGCGACCCCGGCGGCCTCGCCCGCCTTTTTCGAACCGATGATCAGCGCGCCGGCACCGTCGTTCACGCCCGACGCGTTGCCCGCGGTGATGATGCCGTTACGCACGATCGGCGGCAGTTGGGCGAGCTTGTCGACGGTGCTGGTCGGGCGCGGATGTTCGTCGGCATCCACCGACACCGGCGGTTGCTTGCGGCCCTGCGGCACCTCGATCGGCATGATCTCGCCGTCGAAGAAACCGTCGGCCCGCGCGGCCTCGTAGCGCGCCTGCGACTGGGCGGCATAGGCATCGGCGGCCTCGCGGCTGATGCCGAAATCCTCGGCCACGTTCTGGGCGGTCTCGGGCATGGCGTCGGCACCATACTGCTCGAGTACCTTCGGGTTGGGAAAACGCGCGCCGATGGTCGAATCGAACACCGAAACATTGCGCGAATACGCCTTGTCGGCCTTGGCCATCACGAAAGGCGCGCGGCTCATGGATTCGACACCGCCGGCGATCACCAGCGCGCCCTCGTCGACCGTGACCGCGCGCGCCGCGTCGACGGTCGCGGCCAGGCCGCTGCCACACAGTCGATTGACGGTCTGCCCCGCCACCGAGACCGGCAGCCCGGCCAGCAGGCCGGCGTGGCGCGCGACATTGCGCGCATCCTCGCCCGCCTGGTTGGTACAGCCGGCGATCACATCCTCGTAATCGGCGGCGTCGAACGCGTTGCGCTCGACCAGCGTGCGGATGACTGCGGCGAGCATGTCATCGGGACGTACCGGCGCAAGCACGCCGCCATGACGGCCAAAAGCGGTCCGCAGGCCGTCGTAGATATAGGCATCCAGCATGAAATCTCCATCGGGGCCGCAGCATTCGGGGTCACGCCCGATCCGATCGCGCGCGGCAACGCTGTCATTTGGACTGCGCCGCACCGCCTGCCGTTCCGATCCGCACCTCGAGTTTCGTCTGCCGGCTGGGCGTTATCCCCGCACTCGCGCGACAAACGAAATACTGTTTTAAAAATCTGCGGGCAAGAATAGGCGGTGACCCGGGCCAACGCAACCACAGTACGTTCCTTGCCTGGCGCGGGTCGCGCATGCCGCAATGCAGCATCATGCCCGTGTTTTATCGGCCTTCGATCCTAAGTCTGCCGGGATTCTAGCCGGGTCGCAGCAAACACGCGGCGGCGCCTGCGCGACGCGCCCGGCGATGAATTGACCCGAACCCGGCCAGGGTCTAATTTGCTTGCACAACGAAATTGAATTCCACAGATAACCAATCGTTCGCCCCAAGGAGGAGTAGCCATGGCGACTGCCGCAACCGATCGTTCCGCCACGATGTCCGAAGCCGAGTGGGAGGTCCGCAAGGATCTAGCCGCGGCTTATCGCCTCGTCTCTCTCTATGGCTGGGATGACCTGGTGTTCACCCATTTGTCCGCGCGCGTGCCCGGACCGGAACACCATTTTCTGATCAACCCCTACGGCTGGCTGTTCGACGAAATCACCGCCTCTTCGCTGGTCAAGGTCGATGAGGACGGCCAGATCGTCGACCCGGGCGCGACCAACCGCGTCAATCCCGCCGGCTTCACCATTCACAGCGCCGTGCACATGGCCCGCGAGGAAGCCGGCGCAGTATTGCATCTGCATGCGGCCGACGGCGTTGCCGTGAGCGCACACCCCGACGGCCTGCTGCCGTTGAGCCAGACCGCGATGCTGTGTATTCCGCATATCACTTTTCATGAATACGAGGGCGTGGCGCTCAACCTCGACGAGCGCGATCGCCTGGTCGCCGATCTCGGCGATCACGACATCATGCTGCTGCGCAACCACGGCACGCTCACCGTGGGCAAAAACGTCGGCGAAGCCTTCATCTACATGTATTTCTTGATGAAGGCCTGTCAGATTCAGGTGCGTACCCTGGCCATGGGCGCCGGTCATGTGCCGTCTCAGCAGGCACTGGATACCACGGCCGATCAGGCCCAGAGCCTGGGCGCGGCCCACAAGCTGGCCTGGCCGGCCCTCATCCGCAAGCTCGAGCGCATGGGTAGCGACTACGCGACCTGATTGCTCGGCACCACGGTGTGGGACAGCGCACGCCCCGGTTCGGCGACGAATCGGGGCTTTTTTTATGATCGTCGGATAAAACAGGCGGATGAGTCATGGGAGCCTTTAAAACGCATCGACCGGCATGCAGCATGCGTGAACCGCGAGCGTTTCTAACGCTTACGAGTTCGTCGTTGCTTTTGTTTCGCACTGATGTGCGACGGACTTTCTTTTGCTTGTCCAAAAGAAAGTAAGCAAAGAAAAAGACACCCGGGCACAGCGCCGGCGCTTCGCGCCGGTGCACTCCGACACGCAGCAGCGACGGGATGCGGCCAGAACTCGCGTCGCTTTGGCGACGCTCAAACAGGCTGGCCGCACCGGCGCCATGCGCCGGACACCCATCGCCACTACGTGTCTGCGTCGCCGTGCAACGGGCCCTAATACAAACGCCAGGCCACAGCGAGAATCACCTAAGTCGACAAGCCCATTTCAGCTTGGGGCTCTGTACTCGTCGGATTAGGCGCACGCCTAATTCGGCACAAAAAGCGCGACCTTGCGCGAGCGACAGCGAGCTTGCCTGTATTGGGTCCCCTTGGGCGCAGCGCCGAGCAGTGGAGGCCGAAAGAGAAAAAGACAGCCGGATGTCTGAGTCGCGCGCAG
>MDSW01181860.1_pt1 | contig 21271 bp, 24 predicted proteins | sample 811171 | NCBI WGS metagenome assembly MDSW01 (sample SAMN05326641, study PRJNA326480) | marine metagenome | isolation source: seawater | place: Atlantic Ocean: North West | collected 2012 | reverse complement strand
TTCTAGGAGACTAGAACCTGAATAACTGTCTCTACGATTGCTTCCGTTAAGATCTGATCGGGTTCAAGCAGCATTCACCTCTAGCCTCCAAATGTATTATAACAGTAATGATTTCTTTTCTACAATATTAAAGTATTTGAAATAAATTAATTATCTCGAAATTTATCAGCATGAAAAACACCTAGAACGTGAAAATCCTCACAATGTAAATCAAGCTCCTCCAGGGATTTTTGTACTTTGGGATCATCGATATGACCATCTAAATCACATAAAAAAAAATATGAGGAAAATGAATTTTTCTCCGGATAGCTCTGAAGCTTCGTTAAGTTTACTCCGTTGATCGCAAATCCTCCTAGAGATTGATATAGAGCTGCAGGTTTACTTTTTAATTTAAATAAAAATGAAGTTATATATTTACCACTTTTAAATTCAGGTTGAGAAACAGTCTTGCCCATAATTAAAAAGCGAGTAACATTACCTTTTTCATTCTCGATATTTGATGCAATTATTTCTAACTTGTATATCTCAGCACTTAACTTAGAAGCTATAGCAGCATCATTTTTTATTTTATTTTTTGCAATCAGCTCTGCAGAGCCCGCAGTATCAGCCCGCACATTTTCATTTAGATTATTTTTTTTTATAAATTCAGAACATTGGGATAAAGCTTGAGCATGAGAAAAAACATTCTTTATATCTTTTATATTTGTACCTGGAAGACCAAGTAAATTATGTTCAATAATATGAAAATGTTCAGCATAAATATTTAGACGATGCTTAAAAATTAAGTATTCAATTCCAATATTTCCAGTAATTCTATTTGACTCAGGTATAATAATTTTAACATTCTTATCTTGTTCAGCTTTTCTAAAACATTCATCAAAAGTTTTGCAAGCAATAATTTTTGACTCAGGATAAATCTCTTTGGCTGCTAGATGTGAATAGGCTCCAGGTGAACCTTGGTAAAGTATTTTCATTTTATGACTTATATTCCATTATTTTTTTTAACGCTAGATAATCTTCTTCAGTATCAATGCCTATAGGAGATGATTTTGCTAAAGCTACATTAATTTTAATACCATTATCCATCGCTCTTAATTGTTCAAGCTTATATTTGGTCTCGTTTATTGATTGATCAAAATTTACAAATTTTTCTAAAATATTTACCTTATAAATATATATTCCAATATGATGATAAATATTTTTAGATTTTTGATGTATATTTTTTCTTGAAAAATTTAATGCAATAGGAAAATTTTTATTTGAAAGTTTTTCCTTTGCCTCCACCTTGACTATATTTTCATTTGATAATATTTTTTCAGTTTTAATTTCTGTTGCCAAGGTTCCTATATCTGAATTGTGATTGATCATTAAATTATTTAAATTTACTATGTCGTTCTCATCTATATTTGGTTCATCTCCTTGTAAATTTAAAATATAATCAATTTCATTAATTCCTAACTTTTTAAAACCTTCCCAAATTCTATCACTTCCGGATTTATGTTTACTACTTGTTAAAATAGCTTCCCCTCCATTTTTTTTGACCTCATTTAAAATAATTTCATCCTCAGTACAAACCACAACTTTGCCAATGTTGGTTTTTTTTGCTTTCTTAAACACATGTGAAATAATTGAAAAACCATTTATTTTTAAAAGTGGTTTTCCAGGCAGCCTAGTGGCTGACATTCTAGAAGGAATTAAAATTATTGTTTTTGACATTTAAATTACACTCAATTATCTATGCGTCTAACAGACGCAAACCGAAAGTTTAAAAACTAAGTAATTTTACAATTATTATGTTATACGTCCAAAATAATTATATTTAAATAAATTTATGGATAGTTTTGAGATCAATAAAATAATAACTGCAATACTGTTAGTTGTTTTAGTTGTTTTTGGTGTTGGTAAAATTTCAGATATAGTATTTAATGTAAAAAAACCTGACATAGATGGTTATAAAGTTGAAATTACAACTGGAGACAGTTTGGTTAGTAAAACAAGTTCTGAAAATCAAGTAGATATCGTAACACTATTAGCAATGGGAGATGTTGATCACGGTAAAAAAGTTTTTAAAAAATGTGCAGCCTGTCATAGTATTAATCAAAGTGGGGGGAATAAAATTGGGCCAAAACTTTGGAATGTAATGTTCAGACCTGTTGGAGCAGTAACAGACTATAAGTACTCTAAAGCTCTGACAGCTTATAAAAAAGAATGGAGCTGGGAAGAAATGAATGGTTTTTTAATTAAACCATCAAAATGGATTCCAAATAACAAAATGGGATTTGCGGGACTTAAAAATGAAAAAGATAGGGCTTCAGTAATTTTATATTTAAATCAAAATAGCGATTCCCCAAAAGAATTACCTTAGTTTATCAAAACAATATAATAAAATACTTTTTTGAACATAAATTCTATTGAGTGCTTGTTGAAAAACCTTGCTTTTTTTTCCTAAAAAAACTTCATTTGATACCTCAGGTCCCCTAGGAAGACAGTGGAGAAAAATTGCATCTTTTTTTGCACATTTCATGACTGCTTGAGTAACTTTAAAATTTTTAAAATTAATTAATTTTTGAGTTTTATTAACTTTATCATTCATAGATATTACTTTATCTGTAAAAACAACATCGCATCCACTTGCAGCTTTTTTACTATCATAAAATATTTTTACATTTCCTTTGTTTTTTTTTGCCCAATTAAGCAAATCTTTATTTGGTTCATATTTTTTTGGACATCCAATATTTAATTTAAATGAAAATTTAACTGATGCTTCAATCAAACTATTGAGAACATTATTTGAGTCACCTACCCAACAAATTTTTAATTTTGAAATTGATTTTTTCTTTATTTCTTCAATTGTAAAAACATCAGATAAAACTTGTGTAGGATGAGATTTTGGTGACAATCCATTAATTAAAGGAATAGTCAAATATTTTTTTAATATATTCAATTTTTCCTCACTATTGGTCCTAAGCATAAATGCATTTCCAAAAGTAGATATAATTTTTGCTGTATCGGATAAACTTTCTCCTCCTTTATTTAAATGAAGTTCATCTGGACGTAAAGTTAATGCTCCTCCATTCAATTGCTTTATTGCAATATAAAAACTTAATCTTGTTCTCAAGCTAGATTTTTCAAACATTTGAATTAATAATTTTCCTTTAAGAGGTGAGTCTTTATCTATATCTAAAGTATTAAAATTTTTTCTTTTAGCTTTTCTTTTTTTTGCATCTAAAATTATTTTTTTTAATTCTTTTCCTGGAATATCTTTTATATTTATAAAATGCCTCATCAAACTTTTGTTTGTTTGCAAACTCTTCTTATAATTTTTATTGCTAGATCAACTTCTATTTTGCTAACATTTAAAGGGGGAAGAATTCGTACAACATTTTCAGCAGCTTTAATTGTAAGTAATTTATTATTTTCTAACTTTTTTATAAAATTTGTTTGATTATTAAAAAGTTTTAAACCAATTAACAGACCTAAGCCTCTTACGTCTTTAATTATTTTTGGATAATCATTTTTGATTTTAATTAATTCTTTATGAAAATATTTAGATATTTTTTGAATATTTTTTAGAAACCCTTTTTTAAATATTTGGTCTAAAACTGCATTACCAACACTCATTGCTAACGGATTCCCTCCAAATGTACTGCCATGAGATCCAGGAACCATACATGACGCAACTTTTTTTGTCATTAAAACCGCACCGATTGGAAAACCGCCACCAATACCTTTTGCAATTGGAACTATATCTGGCTTAACGTTCGCATATTCAAAGGCAAAAAACTTTCCTGATCTTCCTACACCGCACTGAACTTCATCCAAAATTAGTAAAATTTTTTTTTTGTTACAAATTTTTCTCAATTCTTTTAAACACCAATGAGGTATTACTTTAATCCCTCCTTCTCCCATAACTGGTTCCACCATTATTGCTGCTGTATTCTTGCTAATTTTTTTTTTTAAAGATTTATGGTTACCAAAATCAAAATGATCAAATCCATTAACTCTAGGGCCAAATCCTTCAGTCATTTTTTTAGAGCCACTAGCAAATATAGTGGCTAAAGTTCTACCATGAAATGAATTTTTAACACATAAAATTCTATTTTTATTAGGTTTGCCTAGTGAATAAAAATACCTTCTTGCTATTTTAATTGCAGCCTCTGTAGCTTCAGCGCCAGAATTCTGAAAAATGACATTGTCTGCAAATGTTTTACTTTTTAATCTATATGCCAATCTCTCTCCTTCTGGAATTACAAATGCATTTGAAACATGCCAAACCTTCTTAGATTGTTTTTGTATTGCTTTAATTAATTTAGAATTTGAATGACCTAAGGAATTAACTGCTATTCCCTGGACAAAATCTAGATATTTTTTACCTGTGGTTGAGTACAAAAAACTTCCCTTGCCCTTTTTAAAGGCAATTCTTCTTCTATTATAATTTTTAACTAAAGCGCTCATATAGTTTATGACTTAATTTTGTAACCTATTTTAAAAAGATAAAATGAAATAAACCAAATGACTAATGAGATAATAGTCAAATAAATTAATCCAAATTTAATCGACCCATCAGAAACTCCCAAAAAACCATAACGAAACCCATCAATCATATAAAAAAATGGGTTAAATAAACTTATACTTTTAAATACTGATGGTAACTTATCTATAGAATAAAAAACTCCACTTAAAAAAGATAAAGGAGTAATAACAAAATTAGTAATTGTTGCTGTATGATCAAATTTTTCTGCCCATAAACCTGTAATAAAACCTAATGATCCAAGTATAAAAGAGCTTAAAAATCCAAATACAATTATATAAAAAATACTAAAAAAACTTAAATCAATTATCATTGAAAATACTATTATAGAAATAATTGCAATAACTAAACTTCTGGTAACTGCTGCTAAAATTATAGCGAACGATACCTCTAGTGCTGACAAAGGAGCATAAAGTGTATCAACGATATTACCTTGCATTTTACTAATCATAAAAGAACTTACTGAATGACTAAACGATTGACCAATAAGACTCATAATAATTAGTCCTGGAGCTAAAAAATTAATAAATGAATTACCCAAAACATCTCCTCTATCATTACCCAACGCCAAAGTTAATACGGAAAGAAATAATAGACTTGAGACTAGTGGTGATAAAAGAGTTTGAGCCCAGACAACAAAAAACCTATTTACTTCTTTGAGGTATAAATTGAATGCTCCAACCCAATTAATTAATCCAAATCTCCTTACTCCAATTTTATATTTATTTTGTAATTCAACCATAAGTAATAATTCATATAGTTTTTTTTTAATTTTTGTTAATAAATCAAATATTTTACTTGTTTTTTTATATTATTTTAGTTTACTTAATATAGTATATAAATAACTTTATAACACTAAATGTAGTATATATGAGTTGGACAGAGGAAAAGGTTTCAAAATTAAAAGAATTATGGGGTAAGGGAAAAACTGCAAGTCAGATTGCTGAGATAATCGGTGGCATAAGTCGAAATGCAGTTATTGGAAAAGCTCACAGATTAAATCTTTCAGCTAAAATAAAAACTAGAATCACTCCATCAAATCAAAATAATTTTAATTCGAACAAAGAAACCAATGGTGAAAGAAAAAGAACTAGAAAAAATAAGTTCAGATCATTAATTATTGAGAAAGACTTTGAGCCAGAAAATCCAAAACAACTTGAAGAATTAGATGAGACAGTATGCAAATGGCCAATAGGTCATCCAAACGAAAGTTCTTTTTATTTTTGCGGGAGAAAATCTTTGAAAGATTTTTCGTACTGTAAGCTTCATCTGCTTTACGCTTTCCAGACTCGAGAAAAAAAAGAAGATTCAGGAAAAATAGAAGAAGAAATTCCTCAATTTATAGAAAAAAAAATAAAATCAGCTTAATTATAATTTTTAATTATTTTTTTTATTTTTAATATTATTTGAAGTTTTTTTAGGAATTTTTTTTGCATCTAAACCACGTTTTAATGCTTTATAACCGATATAAATAACAAAACAAAGAATCGTAAAAATTATAAAAAAAATAAAGTAAGAAATCATTTATAAAAAGTTTTTTTATCTAAATTGCTTGAATCCATATTAAGTTATTTCTTTTCTGAAAATTGTCCTTCTTTTTTCCACATATAACAATATTTTTGAACCTCTTCATCAAATTTTTTTAAATTTTTAAAACCTATATCAATATTTGTTTTATACTTTCCAGATGGAATGTTATCGTAGTTTAATAATTTAATCTGATCTAGAGTTACAATGGGTTTGGGAAATAGCTGAAAAAAAATTGCTGATAATTTTGCGACTGGTAAAGGTAATGGTATTAAAAATCGTTTTTTATCTATTAGTTTTAACAATCTTTGCAGAATCTCTTTAAACGAAATAATCTCCGGGCCAACACATTCTAATGTTAAAGCATTAGTATTTTGAGATATAGCATTATAAATTATTTCAGTTAAATCAGAACAATGAATAGGTGAAAATTTTGTTTTACCGTTATAATAAAGCGGAAAAAAAGGTAGCAAGCTTAATAAACTCATAAAGTTAGTTGTGAAATTATCATCTACAGAGTAAACAATCGATGGTCTGAAAATTACAGCTTTTGGAAAATTTTTCTTTATATTTTGTTCACCTTTTAATTTACTAATAGCATATTTTGAGTCCACGGCATTCTCTATGCCTAACGCAGATAAATGTATAAACTGTTTTATATTACTTTCCTTAGATAGTTTAGAAATTAAAAATGGAAAATTAGAATGAATATGTTCAAATTTGTTATTTTTATTATTTTCGTAAAGAGTTCCGATCAAGTTTATACAAATATCAGCATTTTGAATCAAATTAAGAAGTTTATTTTCATCAAATATACTAGCTTGTACTATATTTAGATAGCCAGCATTTGCTTGAGTTTTTAATTTATATGCCTTTTGATGAGAATTTCTGGTTACAGCGGTTACTGTGTAGTTATTTTTAGTTAACTTTCTTATTAAATAACGACCTATTTGACCGCTAGCCCCAAAGATTAATACTTTTTTCATGTTATTTATCAAAAAATAGACATTTTTGTTTTGTCTTTATATATATAAATAAAAATGAATAACATCAAAATTTTTGAAAATGATTTACCTTCAGATATTGATTTATCTAACGAAAAAGTCATTGGTGTTGATAATGAAGCGTTAGGATTAGTTCTTGGCAGAGACCCTCTAACACTAGTACAGCTAGGTTTGAAGTCAAAAGAATATTTTTTAATAAAACTTAATAGAGAAACTTACAAAGCTCCAAACCTCATCAAGGTTCTATCAAATTCATCTACCCAATTTGTTATGCATTATGCAAGACAAGATTTGTTATGGTTAAAATATCACTTAAAGGTTCAGCCAAGAAATATTTTTTGTACAAAAGTGGCTTCAAAAATAGCCCGTACTGCAAGTTCATACCATGGTTATAAGGATTTGGTTAAAGAGCTATGTGGAAAAGACATTTCAAAAAAAGAACAACAAAGTGATTGGGGTAACCCAAATCTGTCAACAAAACAAATAAATTATGCTGCTCAAGATACTGAATATCTATTTGAAATTAAAGATAAATTAACAAAAATGCTTATTAGGGAAAAAAGAATTGAACTTTTCGAGAAATGTATGAAAGTAGTTCCTATATTAGTGGATATGGAATTGTCAGGCTATAAATTAGAAACGTTTGAACATTAAATTGTCTTATGAAAAAAAACAGTTATAAAAAAATTGCAAAAAACGTAATTGATCTAGAAATACAAGCTTTAAAAAAATTGAAAACATCTATTAACAGTTCATTTGATCAAGCTGTTAATGCAATAGTAAAATGCCAATCAAAAATTATACTTTGTGGTGTGGGAAAAAGTTATTTAATTGCATCAAAGATTTCAGCAACATTATCATCTGTGGGATGCCCATCTTTTTCATTAGCAGCCAGTGATTGCGCACACGGTGATCTTGGGAGTATATCAAAAAAGGATGTATTAATATTAATAAGTAACTCTGGCGAAACCCAAGAATTGAAACCAGTTATTCAATACGCAAATAGATATAAAATAACCATGATAGGAATTGTTTCTAAAAAAAATTCAGTTTTGTATAAAGCCTCAGATATTAAAATTTTTATTCCAGAAGTTAAAGAGGCTGGCTTGGGGATAGTTCCGACAAGTAGTACCTGTGAGCAGTTAGCAATAGGAGATTGTTTAGCAGTGGCAGCTTTAAACAAAAAAAGATTTAATAGGAAAAATTTTAAAACTTTTCATCCCAAAGGATCACTTGGAAAACAGTTAAAAACAACTGAGGATTTAATGATAGTAAAAAAAGGGATACCATTTATAAATGAAAACTCTGATATGAAAAATGCCTTAAACATAATAACTAAAAAAAAACTTGGTGTGTTAATAGCAGTTAATAAAAAAAAATATACCACAGGTATTATAACTGATGGACAAATAAGAAGATCAAATCAGAAAAATATAAACTTAAAAAAATTATTAGTAAAAAACATTATGACTAAAAACCCAATAAGTGTTGATAAAGATACTCTTGCATCTAAAAGCTTATCAATTATGTCAGAAAAAAAAATAACTAGTCTTTGTGTTCATAAAAATAGAAATAAAAAAAAAACCATTGGGTTACTTCATATTCATAATATACTTGATGCAAATATTCAGTAAATGAACAGGAAAACTTTAATACAATTATTTTTATTTTTAATTGTATTAATAATTAGCGTTACTATTTTTGCTAAATACTTTAATGAAGAAAAAATATCTAAGAAAAATAATGTTATAGATAAAAATGTTGAAGAGAATATAAATGAAAAAACCAATATAATAAAAAATATTGAATATTTTTCAAAAGACAACGATGGAATAACTTATAATATTAAGGCAAAATATGGCGAAATTGGTGAAAAAAAATCAGATATAATTCTTTTAAAAAATGTTAAAGCAAAGATAAATACTTTAGACTCTGAACCAATTTATATTCAATCAGATTTTGCGAAATATAATAGTAAAAGTTATGACACATATTTCTATGAAAATACTAAAGTTGAGTACAGAGAACATAAAATAATCTGTAAATTTCTTGATCTTTTATTTAATGATAATCAAGCCATACTTTATGAAAATATAATTTATAGAAATTTGAATGCAAAGCTAATAGCTGATAGATTGGAAATTGACTTAATAACAAAAAACTCTAAACTTTCAATGAAGGACAAAAATGAAAAAATTGAAGTGATTTATTTGAATTAATATGGCAATTATTAAAAAATTTAGAATTAAAAGTTTTAAAAAAAATACTCCGCTAGTTTCATTTAACAAAATTTCGATCTCTTTTGGAAAAAGACAAATTTTGGACGATGTAAGTTTTAAAGTAAATCCAAGTGAAATTTTAGGGCTACTTGGTCCAAATGGAGCTGGAAAAAGTACAATATTTAATATTTTGACCGGGCTTATTAAACCTGACCATGGAAATGTTTTTTTTGAGGCAAAAGACGCAACTGAATATCCAATTTATTTACGAACTAGAAAGTTTAAAATTGGTTATGTTCCTCAATATGGTGGGTATTTTAACGATCTAACTTTAAGTGAAAACTTAAGTGCAATTGCAGAAATATTAATTGAAAATAAAAATGATAGAACAAGTAAAGTTAATGAAATGATTGGTAAGTTTGAGTTGGATAATGTAAGAGAAGTCAAAGCAAAATTTTTATCTGGTGGACAAAGACGGAAACTGGTAATTTGCATGGCTTTACTAGGGGACCCAAAAATTTTATTGTGTGATGAAATTTTTGCAGCGTTAGATGTACTTACCATACAAATGTTAAAAGAAATTTTAGTAACACTTCAGAACGAAAAACCTCAAATGTGTATTATTATTTGTGAACATCAAGCAAGAGAGCTTTTGTCGGTAGTTGATCGTGCCATGATTTTATCTAATACAAAAATTATTGCTCAAGGAACACCTTCTCAGCTCATGAATAATAAGAATGCCAGAAGTGCTTATTTTGGCGAATTTTTCAAATTTAATTAAAAATATTAAATGTCAATTCATGTAACAATTAAAGAAATACTTAAACCTTTTAATAGACAAATTAAAATACCAGGTGACAAAAGTTTATCTATCAGATGGGCGTTGTTAGCTTCCCAGGCAATTGGCAAATCAAAAGCTTACAACTTACTAAGATCTGAAGATGTTTTAAATGCACTAAATGGTTTAAAAAAATTGGGAGTGAAAATAAAGCTTAATAGAAAATATTGTATTGTAAATGGTTTAGGAATAAATGGATTCAAATATAAAAAAAATTTGACTATCGATGCTGGTAACTCTGGTACTTTTGGTAGACTGATATTGGCTCTTTTAATTAAATCTCCTTATAAAATAAAATTAATTGGGGACAAAAGTTTATCAAAGAGAGATTTTTCAAGGGTTATAAATCCCTTAAAAGAATTTGGTGCAAACTTTTATCCAAAAAATAAATCTATGCTTCCTATTTATATTCAGGGCACTAAATTTGTTAGACCAATAAAATATTACGAAAATATAGGAAGCGCACAAATAAAAAGTTGCATAATGTTAGCAGCTTTAAATGCGCCTGGAGCTACGAAAATTCAGGCAAAAAAATCAAGAAATCATACGGAGATAATGTATAAATATTTAAAGCTTCCGATTAAAACTCATTCTAAAAAAAATTTTGATTTAATCGAAATAAATGGAGAAAAAAAAATTAATCCAATTAACTACAATATTCCATCCGATATTAGCAGCAGTGCTTTTTTTATTGTTCTTACTCTTCTTTCAAAAAAATCGAGTTTAGTTATCAAGGATGTAAATATTAATTCATCTAGAATAGGATGTATCAGTATTTTAAACAAAATGGGAGCTAACATAGTTTTAAAAAATAAACGAAATTATAAAGGTGAAAAAATTGCTAACATTCATGTTGAGTCCAAAAACCATTTCAAACCAATTAATTGTCCAACAAAATATAATACTAGCGCTATAGATGAATTTTTAATTATATTTTTAGTTGCAGCAAAAGCAAAAGGTGTATCATATTTTAAAGATTTAAATGAATTAAATAAAAAAGAAAGTCCACGACTTAAATTCGGATCAAAAATTTTAAACATGATTGGAATTAAAACGGTATTGACTGAAAACTCAATTAAAATTTATGGAAATCCAAGTTTAAAATTGAATAAAAATTTTGAAATGAAAAATTATCTTAAGGACCATAGGATCATGGCTCTATGCACTGTAGCAGCCTTAACACTTGGAGGAAAATGGAAAATTTATGATCCTGAATCAATAAAAACGTCTTTTCCAACTTTCTTTAAAATTTTAAAAAAAGATCTTGGAGCAAAAATAAATTGAAAAAACGAAAAAAAATTATTACTGTGGCAATAGACTCGCCAGCTGCTGCTGGAGCAGGAACTCAGGCAAAGCTAATTGCTAAACACTATAACCTTTACTATTTAGATACAGGAAAAATATATAGATTTATTGGACTATTAAGATTAAAAAAAAAAAACTTTTCTTATAGCCTTATTAAGAAAAAAATTAAAAAAATTAAAATGAAAGATCTTCAAATTAAAAGTTTACTTTCAGACAAAGTTGCTATTTCTGCATCAGTTGTGGCGAGAGACAAAAAAGTCAGGGATATTGTTCATAAGTTTCAACAAAAATGCGCGTATTCGCCACCAAATAAGTATGCTGGATCTGTTCTTGATGGAAGAGATATAATTACCCTTCAAGTAAGAGATGCAATGTTCAAATTTTTCATCACTGCATCTTTAAAAACACGTGCTAGAAGAAGATTTAAGGAATATAAAAGTTTAAAAAGTAATATTACTTTCAAAGAAGTTCTAAAAAGCCTTAGAAATAGGGACAAATCAGACCGTCAAAGAAAATATGGTCCTTTGAAAAAAACAAAAGATTCAATATTGATTAATACAACTAAACTTAGTAGAAAACGTTGCTTTGAAAAAATAAAAGCAATTATGGATAGGAAACTTAATATTTAATGGAAATTTATAAAAAAGATCTTAACACACCAGCATCAAAAGAGTTTGAAAAATTACTCAATAGCCAAATTTCAAAAACGAAAAACCTAGTAGAAGGAAAAATTATAGAAGGTAAAATTACAAAAGTAACTGAAAAATTTGTTTTTCTTTTTATAGAAGGTCTAAAAAGTGAACCCATGCTAGATATAAATGAGCTTAAAAGTATTGGAATGAATGAAAAAGTAAAAGTTGGGGAAAAAATATCGGTGTTACTTGAGAGAATAGAAGATAGAAACGGTGAAGTATTAGTTTCAGCTTCTAAAGCTCAAAAAATTAAAGGTTGGGATAAACTGGTTGAAGCTTATGAAAAAAATGAATCTATAAACGGAAAAATTACCTCTAAGTGTAAGGGCGGTGTAATAGTAGAACATATTGATACTGGATCTTTAATGTTTTGCCCTGGTTCACAAATTTCAGACAAACCTTTAAAAGATATTTCCCATCTGATGAATGAACCCCTCAAATTTGCATTAATCAAACTTGATAAGATCAGGGGAAACGCATGTGTATCAAGAAGGCAAATTATTAATTCTAATAAAAAAGGTGATAAAGCAAAAATTGTTGAAAAATATAAAGTTGGAGATGTAATTAAAAATGCAGTTGTAAAAGGATATAGTTCTTTTGGGTGTTTCTTTGATGTAAACTCAGAACTAGATGTATTAGTACACTTGCAAGAAATTAGTTACTCACGAGTTAACCATCCTGAAGAAATATTCAATATCGGTGAGAAGCATGACCTGCTTGTTATATCTGTTGATAAGGAGAAATTACAGGTTGGTTGCTCTATAAAACAATTATCTCCAGATCCTTTTGAACATATATCAAATTATGAACTCAATAAGAAATATAAAGTAAAAGTTGTTAAGTTAATGGACTTTGGAGCATTTTGTGAATTAGAGCCGGGTTTAAGCACACTCTTACATTCAAGTGAATTGAGTTGGACAAAGAAAAATCCTTCAGCAAAAAAAATGTTTAAGATTGGAGATGAAATAGAATGCGTTATAACAGAAATAGACAAAGAAAAAAGAAGAGTTGCTATTTCTCATAGGCTTACGAAGGAAAATCCTTTTCAAACAATGCTTAATAAACATCCAGTTGGAACAGAAGTTGAAGGTATAGTTAGTAGCTTAAACGAGTATGCAATTTATTTAAAAATAGATAATTTAGATGTTGACGGGTTTCTTCATTGTAATGATTTAAGTTATACTGAAAATCCAGAAGAGGAACTTAAAAAATATAAAAAAGGTGACAAATTAAAAGTTAAAGTTTTAGAAATCAAGGCTGACCAACAAAAAGTAAGAGTTGGTTATAAACAGACAAAGAAAGATCCTTTAAGTTGGTTTGAAAATAAAAAAGTGAATGATACTATAACGGTCAAAGTAATATCTTCCGATAATAAAGGTCTTATTGTAAGTCCTGAAGGTTGCGAAATGAATTTTATAATTAAAAAATCTCAAATAGCTATAAATGCTGCTGACGCAAGACCAGGTAGATTTGTTGGAGGAGAAAGAATTGATACTGCTATATCAGAAATAGATATGAACAAAAGAAAAATAAGCTTAAGCATCAAACTTCTTGAAGAGTTACAAAATAAAGAGGCTGTATCAAAATTTGGTTCTGAGGCATCTGGAAAAAATCTACCTTTTTCTTCATTATCGGATAAACTTAAAAAGAAGACTGGTGAATAATAAATTTAATTAGTGATTGTAAAATCTAATCTTTTAAAACAAATTTCAGACAATTATCCAAATTTTTTAAAAAAAGATTTAGAAAAATTTTTAGATATTTTTCTAAACGAAATCAAAAGATCTATTAAAAGAGGAGAAAGGGTTGAATTAAGAGACTTTGGTATGTGGTCGACTACAATACAAAAAGAAAGGATATCTAGAAACCCTAAAACAGGGGAAAAAGTACATACAAAAAAAAAAATTAAAATACGTTTTAAAATGGCTAAAGAATTATTCAATAGATTAAATAATGAAAAATAAAAAAATTTTTATCGCTTGCGACTCAAAAAATGTAAGTAAAATAAAAAAAATAATTGAACAAACAAAAACAAATAAGATAAAAGTAGGTTATAAATTTGGACTAGAGTTTTTTAACTCCAAAAATGGAAGAAAATTTATTTCAAAATTAAAAAAAAAAATTATTTTTATTGATTTAAAATTAAATGATATTCCAAATACAATGAAGTCTGCTGTTGAATCTCTTAAAGATCTTAAAATTAACTATCTGACTGTACATATTAGTTCTGGTTTAAAGGCCCTTAAAGAGGTAAAAAAAGTATCTGGAAAAATTAAAATTGTAGGCGTTACCACTCTTACTTCGCTTGATAATAATGGCTTAAGAGAAATTGGGTATTCAAAAACTGTGAAGAATTTAGTTATTCATCAAACCAGGTTAGCTAAAAGAGCTAATTTAGATTGTTTAGTGGTTAGTCCACATGAAGTAAGATTTGTTAAAAAAATTTTCAAAAAAGAAATTATAACTCCAGGAATTAGATTAAATTCAAATTTTAATGACCAAAAAAGAGTAACATCACCTAGACAAGCTTTTAAAAATGGAAGTAACTGGTTAGTTGTAGGAAGAACAATAACTAGAGGCAACCTCAAAAATAATCTAAATAAATTAATAAAGAATATAAGTTAATAATGGATGCAAAAATTTGCGGCATTAGTGAAATCGATACTTTAAATTATATTATAAATCACAAACATCCACCAAAATTTATAGGCTTTATTGTTAATTTTAAAAAATCTAAAAGATATGTCGAGTTTAAAAATTTAAAAAAATTACTTAAAGTAAAAAAAAAAAAAATTAAATTTGTGGCTGTGCTAGTAAAGCCAAATAAGTATATTTTAGAAAGAATAAAAAATTTGAATTTTAATTTTTACCAATTATATGATGTTGGTCCTCAAAGAACTAAATTTATTAAAAAAAAATACAATAAAAAAATTATTACTGCTCTTACAATAGAAAATAAATCTGATGTTGAAAAATATAAACGATTTACAGCTATTTCTAATATTATATTGTTTGACAGTAAAGGATATGAAAAATCTTTAGATTTTAATCATAATCTTTTAAAAAATATACCAAGATCAATAACTAAAATGCTCGCTGGAAATATTAAGTATAATGATAGACTTGATAAATATTCTAAAATAACGGATATTGTTGATATTTCTGGAAGCTTAGAAACATCAGGAAAAAAAGATGTTTCAAAAATAAATATATTTTTGAATAATATTAATAAAATTAAAAATGAAAATTAAAAAAAATATACCACTTATTGATCAACACGACAAAAAAACTGGTTTATGGGGAGGAAAATTTGGAGGAAGTTATATACCTGAAACTTTAAAAAAACCAGTTGAAGATTTAACAAATTTATTTCAAAAACTTAGAAAAGATAAAAGATTTATCAATGAAAGAGATTATTATTTTAAAAATTGGGTAGGATCGCCAACATCCTTTAAAAAACTTGAAAATTTAACAAATCATCTTGAAGGTGCTCAAATATGGGCAAAAGTTGTATCTGAGGCCAATGGAGGTGCACATAAAATATATAACGCAACAGTTCATTGTCTTATTGCAAAAAGAGCTGGTAAAAAATTTATAGTTGGGGATACAGGTGCAGGTTATGCAGGTAAAATGCTAAGCATGGCTGCAAAAAAATTCGGTTTAAAGTGTAAAATTTTTATGGGTGCAAAAGATATCAAAAGACAAAAACCTAATTGTGATGCAATGAAAAAAAATGGCGCTGAGATTGTTCCCGTTTATACTGGAAGCCAAACACTTGTTGACGCGGTGAGTGAATGCATGAGATATTGGGTATCAAATTGTGATACAACACACATGTGTGTTGGTTCAACTGTTGGACCTAATATTTTTGTTAAAATTTGCGGATGGAGTACTTCACAAATATCTAGAGAGCTTATTCGACAAATAAGATCAGAATTTGGAAAAATTCCAAAAAGAATAAAATTATTAAACTGTGTTGGAGGAGGATCCTCAAGTTTTGGTTTTTGGAATGAATTTATGCACTTTAATAAAAATCAAGTAGAGTTCATTGGTATTGAGGCTGGAGGACCCAAAAAAAGTAGAAAACATGCTGCTCCTCTTACTTATGGATCAAAAATAGGTATATTGCATGGTGCTGCTCAATATGTAAATCAAAACTATGAAGGACAGATAGAAGAAACAGAGTCAATTAGCGCAGGATTAGACTACCCTGGAGTTTCTCCACTTCATTGTTTTTTAAAAGATACAAAAAGAGCCAGATATACAGCTGCCTCTGACGAGGATGCTTTAAATGCATATAAAATTGTAACAAAATATGAAAATTTAAATCCAAGTTTAGAACCAAGTCATGCTTTTGCTGAAGCAATAAAATTAGCTCCGAAACTAAGTAAGGATGTAATTATAATTGTAAATTCGTGTGGTGATGCTCATAAAGATAGAGACATTTTAAAACAAAGATTAGGAAAATATTAATGGAAAAATCGTTAATTAACTTAGCTTTTAAAAAATGTAAAAAAGAGCGAAGGCCAGCTCTTATAACATTTACAGTGTCTGGCGATAATACAAAAAAAAATTCATTAAAAATATTAAACTCAATTTCTAAATATGTAGATATACTTGAGCTTTCTTTTTTACACAACTGTCCTATTGCGGATGGAGGCCAGATTCAAAACAGTACTTATAGATCTTTAGAAAATGGGACAAAATTGAAAGATACTTTTCAAATTGCCAAAAGTTTTAAAAATAAAAATCCAAAAAAACCTTTAATATTAATGGGTTATTATAATTTAATTTACCAAAATGGCGAAAATAATTTTTTAAATCGTTGTAAATTATCTAAGGTAGATGGATTAATTGTTGTTGATTTGCCATGGCCTGAAAACAAAAAATTTTCTAAAAAATGTAGAAAGAAGTCTATAAACTTCATTCAACTTTTGTCACCCACAACGTCTAAAGAGAGGATGAAGAAAATTTTAAAAGACTCTCATGATATGGTATATTATATAAGCATGTTATCAACTACTGGAGGAAAATTAAAGGTTCCACCAAAAAAAATTTTAGAAAATTATAATAAAATAAAAAAAATAAATAAAAATAAAAACTGCGTTATTGGATTTGGTATCACAAATAATACAATTTCTTCTTTTAGAAGTGCCGATGGAATAGTAGTTGGAAGTGAAATATGTAAAGAAATTACAAAAAGTTTAAAAAAAAGACAAAATCCTGTCATAAATGTGAGTAAAATGGTAAACAAACTAAGGAATAAAATTAAATGAATTGGATTACAAAAGTTCTAAAATTTGGCGAAAAAATTAAAACTGCGATTAAAAAAAGACCAAGTAAAGAAGAAATTGAAAACAGTGATTGGACAACGTGTTGCAAAGGTCCAATTTTAAAAAAAGAATTAGAACAAAATTTATGGGTATGTGAGTCGTGTAATAAACATCATAGAATTAATTGTAAACAAAGATTTGATATAGTTTTTGGAAAAAATAATTATGAAATTTTAAAAACTCCTACTCCTAAAGATGATCCCTTAAACTGGGTAGACTCTAAATCTTACAAAGAAAGATTGAAAACTGCCAGAAAAAAAACAGGTCAAGATTGTGCGGTAATGATAGTCAAAACTAAAATTAAAAATATAAATTTAACATCAGGAGCTTTTGACTTTGCATTCATTGGTGGTTCAGTAGGAGCTGCAGAAGGTGAAGCTATAATATATGGCATTCAACATGCAATAGATAATAAACAACCATTTGTTCTGTTTACTGCATCTGGTGGTATGAGAATGTTTGAATCTTTAATAGCCTTATCTCAAATGACAAGAGTAACATTGGCAATAAATGAACTTAAAAAAAATAACTTACCTTATATTGTTATTTTAACAGACCCTACTGCGGGAGGTACAACGGCATCATTCGGAATGTTGGGTGATATAACTTTTGCTGAGCCAGGTGCTATTGTAGCTTTTGCAGGAAAAAGAGTAATCCAAGCAACTGTGAAAGAAGAATTGCCATCAGACTTTCAAACTAGTGAGTATGTAGAGGAAAAATGTGGATTTATTGATTTGGTCGTTGAAAGAAAAAATTTATCAGAAAAGATCGGTTCCATTTTATCAATATTGTTGAATAAAAATTCTGATATAATTTCAGAATTAAATGAAACTTCAGAAGACACTAAAACGCTTACAAAAGCTGCATCCTAAAGAAATAGATTTAAGTTTAAAAAGAATAAAGACTTTATGCAAAAAATTAGGTAATCCTCAAGATAGAGTTAATTGCATACAGGTTGCTGGGACGAATGGAAAATACTCAACAATTCAAGCTTTAAGAGCAATACTAAATGAGGCAGGTATAAAATGTAACATTTATACCAGTCCTCATATTCAAAAAATTAATGAGAGGTTTATTTATGATGATGAAGAAATTAAAGATAAAGATTTAGTAAAATTATTAAATGAGGTTGAAGAAATTAATGCTGGTGAAAAAATTACTTATTTTGAGATATTAACAGCTGCTTTCTTCTATGGATGCAAAAAATACAAAAAAAATCTCACAATTTGTGAATTTGGATTATTTGCTAGATATGATGCGGTAAATATACTTAAAAAAAATTTAGCTACCATAATTACAGCTATCGGCCTCGACCATTTAGATTGGTTACCTAAAAAGGATAGAAATATTAACAGAATTATTTTTGAAAAGACCTCATCATTATTAAACTCAAATATAATTGTATCAAAACAAACTGATAAAAAAATTCAGGATAGAATTAAATTAACTCTCGAGTATAATAAATCAAAAAAAATCTTCTACAATGATTTATATTCCTATACAACTAATAAGAATAATTTTTTTTATTATGAAGACGAAAGTGGTGGATTAAAACTTCCTTTTCCAAACTTAAATGGAGAGTTCCAATTATCAAATGTAGCATCAGCTATTGCTACAGTCAGAAATTTAAAGAAGTTAAATGTATCTAATGAAAACATTAAAAAGGGTATTACTAAAATTCAAAGTATTGCAAGACTTCAAGAAATTAAAAGTGGTAGGCTTAAAAACTTATGTAAAAAAAATAAATTATTTGTTGATGGTTCGCATAATCCATTGGGTGCAGTTGTTTTAAATAATTTCATTGATAAAATACATGGTAATGTTCATGTAATTCTTGGCATGATGAATAATAAGGATCACCTTAATTATATAAGTTATTTTAAAAATATATCCTCTCTGATAACTGTTGATATTAAAAATCAACCAAATTCTATAAAAGGAATTGCCCTGAAGGAAAAGCTTAAACACATTAAAAATATTAGTTATAAAAGTTCTATTGAGGATGCTATTAAATCTGTTGCGCTTGATAAAGATGATATAATATTAATTACAGGATCTTTGTATCTTGCAGGAGAAGTGTTGAATTTAAATTAAATGTTCTCTTTAATCCAAGATATAATGTTAGATTTAGTTGTGGCGCCAACTTTTGTTGCTTTTAACTCGCCATCTTTAAATAATAACATTGTTGGTATCCCTCTAATTCCATACTTAGTTGGAGTATTGGGTTCATTATCTATGTTATGTTTTGCTATTTTAACCTCATTAGCCATTTCATTTGAAATTTCCTCAAGAGTTGGACCAATTTGTTTGCATGGGCCGCACCACTCAGCCCAAAAATCTACAACAATAGGTTTTTGAGATTTTAATACTTCCGTTTCAAAATTTTCGTCAGTTACATTTAGAGTAGCCATAACATCTATATATAATTTAATTAAATTAATTCAATAAATAATTTTAATTTAAGCATTTTCATACTTTTTCTGAATTAACATGACAAAATTATTTAATTCATCTAAAAATTTTAATTTATCCTCATCATTTTCATTTGAGTATTTTTCTCTCAAATTGTCGCACTCGTTATAAAATTCCTTACATGTCCACCATTTTTCTTTTTTTTCACTTAATATTCTCTTTGCAATTTCTCGTTTAATACTTTTTAACATTCCTGCAGGTAAAACTTCTGGTGATTCTTGAAATATAATTTTTTTACCAAAACCGACTAATCTTTCATCTTCAAATTTGTCTAACAAACTTAATTTTTCTTTCCATGGCGCGGCATGCCATTTTGGAAAAAGTGCTGTATCTTTATTTGGTGTAAATCGGTTATAAATGCTTTCCTCAGCTAAAATATCTTCCTGTGATTTAGATTGTTCTTTTTCTTCAGCAATGTCTCTTAGTGCAGTCATAATATTTTGAGAGAATTTTTCATTACCTCTAACTATTTCTGCCCTTTTTTTAATTATGTTAATGTCTATTGCGTTATAAGGTTCTTCTTTGATTCCATACGTTGAATCTAGAATAATTGGAGCCTTATTTGATCTTATGGTTCGTAGAAATTTTGGAGATTTTTTCATTTCTAATTTAAGATCGTTAATTGATAAATTTAATAATGGCTCAACGTCTACTCTTAGATCGACCGCTTGTCCCCATTGGTAAATTGGATGAATGCAATGTTTAGGATGAAGTGGAGCGCATAGATATAATCTTGATTTCCCATAAAAATATTCATTCAATGTAAAGATCTTTTCTTTTTTAAATATTGTTTCAGTATCAAGTCTATTTGAAGTTTTAAGAAATGAATTCCACGTATAAGGTTGTTTTTTCTTTATTAATGATAATATTTTCATTGTCAATTCAGCATCAAATAAAGCCGAATGAGCACCAGAAGCCTCAAATCCATTCATTCTAGATAGAGACTCTAACTTCATAACTGCATTGCCTTTTTCATTAATCTCTGTTTTAAGAATATTTTTATCTACTGCATATGCCGCTCTTGCAATATTAAGGCCATCATGTCTTTTGTTTGGTGAAGCATTGGTAATATAGGGATATCTAATTCCTTTAAAAAACTCTTTTCTAATCATTTCATCATCAAAACCTATGTTTGACCAACCCAAAAAAATTGCAGGGCTCCATTTTTTGAAAACCTTTTCAACTTCACCTAGCATTTGATAATGGCTTAAGTTAGCTTTTGTTAATAAATCTACTCCCGTTTTATTAACAATTAATGCCATAGCTTGAGGAATTTCGCCTTCTGGCAACCTACATCTAAAATTAAATCGATCTTTTTCTACAAAATTTTCGTCAACTAGAATTCCACCT
>MDSW01083023.1_pt1 | contig 21273 bp, 23 predicted proteins | sample 811171 | NCBI WGS metagenome assembly MDSW01 (sample SAMN05326641, study PRJNA326480) | marine metagenome | isolation source: seawater | place: Atlantic Ocean: North West | collected 2012 | reverse complement strand
TGGCTTGCGAGGGGGCATGGCGGAATTGGTAGACGCACGCGACTTAAAATCGTTTGGGCCGTAAGGCCTGTGGGGGTTCAAGTCCCCCTGCCCCCATTGAAAGCCTTAACTCTCTGCTCAATCTTGACTGCGAGACAGGATTGGTCGACACAAAGCAATCAAGTGAACGTTCCATTGAGCGCTTGCACTGCGTTGAATCCTCTGCTCATACAGTTCGACCGCGGATTCAAGACCCGATTCACACGGACTGTGCGGTGCACAAAATACAGATCGGTGAGCTGGGCGCTCAAAACTTGACGTGTGAACTCGGCAAGTTCATGCCGTGAAGAGCGCGCCCATGAATCCTGCCAGCGCAACGATCTCCTTCTCCGCGCTCAAACCAGCCTGTCTGGACACAACATGTACAGATCTGAGTAGATGGCAAGTCACGCTGGCCTGCTTCAAAGGGTGCGAGCGGCTCAAACAAGATTGCAAACTTTGCCTTCTGAGAGACGCCACCGATGTCTGTTGAACTGGCTGTGGCGAGAAAAGACGTTAACGGTGATCTCATCGGTCGTGTAATGGCCAAAGACTGAGAAAGAAGAGGGCTTTGCAAGTAAAGGTTCAAGACCACGATGGGATCTCAGCAAAGAAGCTCAGCCCAATCAAGAGACAACTCATCGCAGAGAGAAGCTTGTCGCGACATTGAGAGCAACGACGAGATTCAGGTCCTATCGAGGCCTGCCCTGTTACTGGCTTAGATCAAATGAGTTCACGCACAGGGTGATGCAGATGAGTGGTGACTGAATCGCAAGCTCTGCGCAGAAGTTTCTTGCAAGCCAAGAAAAGTACAGGTCCCGTGGCCGTCCCCCTTGCCGATCTCTAAGAAGGATTGATGTCACGGAGCATCAACCTCTTTGCACGGCGGTGTCAAACACGAGATCAGTTGTGGCATCAGGCGGTTTCGGGATAGTGCAGGTGATCTGATGAAGAAGGAAGACACCAAAGCAATTCGAGATGGACGTCAGACATCACATCTCGCGCTGGAGCTAAATCTCACGACGGCATGGTTTTTGTTGACAACCTCCTTACAGATCAGCTATGAATTGATCATCCAATGGGGATCAATCTCATGCTGACTGGATCTGACCTTCTGACCAAGGTGAAAGATCTTGGCGATGTGTCCAAGTCCGATCTCGTACGTGCCTGCGGTTATGTGAGCACAAAGAAGGACGGTGCCGAACGCCTGAATTTCACTGCGTTTTACGAGGCTTTACTAGAAGCGAAGGGTGTGAACCTTTCCGCTGGAGGTGCTGCCATTGGTAAGGGTGGACGCAAACTGAGCTATACCGCCACTGTTCAAGGGAACGGCAACCTGCTTGTTGGCAAGGCATACACAGCCATGCTCGATCTGAACCCTGGAGATGAATTTCAGATCAAGCTTGGTAAAAAGGCGATTCGCCTTATTCCCGTCGGAGCAGAAGAGGAAGGAGATGAAACTGGTGACCTCGCATCTGACAGCGTTGCCTGAACGAAGGAATACGTTCCGTACACAACCTTCCGGCCTGTCCCCAAACGGACAGGCTTTTTTATGCCTATGCCTGATCTCAACACAACCAGTCACGAGTGGAAGCAGATTGCCTTAACATATCTTTACGTGAATCCAACGGCTCATGCCTGGAGTTCCTACTGCTCACTCAAAGGTCTTGACCATCGATTTTGACCAAAACACTGTTCCCTCCATCGGGCTTCACTCACGAATTCAGCATTTCGTCGTGACAGAACAGGGTTAACCCATGACAATCGATGCTCGTTGCAAGGAACAGCTCGCACTGGCTGAGCAAATGTACAAGCAGTTCAAATACACCGAAGCAGGATCAGCCGAACAGCTTAGATCCCTTGGAACATTAACTTTTCTGATCAGCATGTGGGCTGACTTTTTCTTGAGGACTGAGGCCAAGCGAATGGATGCAGCTTTGTCACTGACATCAGTGACTGAACATGACGACGCATGACAAGACCGTGATAATGCTTAACAACTTGGCACGACACCATTAGGCAGACTCAGTCCAACTGTTGATCAGAAGCGAACCGCCTGTAACCTGGATTGAGCACAATTTTTTTTAAAGGTTAATAATTTAACAATCAAGCAACATCATGATCAACCTCTCGGTCCCTGGATGGCATGTGGCTTAGCCCTTTCTGTCTTGATATTTTTTCTTGGTTTCGGTAATCCCCATCGAGTCCGGCTTAGACCGGACACGTCTGGGGAAAATTGATTCGAACTGGAACGAGCTACCCCCATTGAGCTGGTTGGAAGCTGATCAGTCTTCGCCGCGATAAGACAGCAAATCCTAACGTCGAGATCAACAGTCAGGATCGGGCAACAGAGCAGACTCTGTCTAACTTGTGGGCGTGACATTGGCACGACATGTCGGAACCCCCAGAGCTTCTGCGCCGAAAACAACGTGATAGTGGAGCGATCAACTGGGATCTCTGGGGCACTTACCTATCCGATCGGCAATGGGGGACTGTTCGAGAGGACTACTCGTTCAACGGAGATGCATGGTCTTCCTTTCCCTTTGACCACAGTCACAGTCGTACTTACCGATGGGGGGAAGACGGCCTTCTAGGATTGAGTGATAATAAAGGATTGTTATGTTTCGCACCAGCTTTTTGGAATGGTGAAGATCCAATCCTCAAAGAAAGGTTGTTTGGTTTAGGCAATCCGGAGGGTAACCACGGAGAAGATATCAAGGAGTATATGTTCCATTTGGCAGGAACCCCTACTGGAAGCTACGCCAAAGCCCTCTACAAATATCCTCAACGTTGCTTTCCTTACGAACAACTCCGTCAGGAAAATAAAAAACGAGACCGCTCTCAACCTGAATATGAACTTGTCGATACAGGGATCTTTGAAGAGAATCGCTATTTCGATATCACAGTTGAGTATGCAAAAGCTGACTCGGAAGACATTCTGATCCGGATTACAGCCATCAACAGAGGGCCTCAAACTGCACACTTGCACATTCTGCCCCATCTATGGCTACGCAATACATGGGCATGGGGTACCGAGGGCGAGACAAGGCAAAGCATCCATTGCGACAACAACGTCTTAATATCTCCGCCCCTCAATTCGCTCGAATCGTACGAACTAAGCTGCCGAGAGAAGGGAGACTGGTGGTTTACAGAAAATGAAACCAATACACAACGTCTGTTTAACCAGCCCTTACAAGAGAACTATGTTAAAGACGCCTTTCATCGCTTTTTAATTGAAGGCGACAGGGACGCCATCAACCCTGAAGGCTATGGAAGCAAAGCAGCGTTGCATCTTGAACAGAACATCGCAGCAGGTGAAAGCTGGTGCGTGGATCTGCGATTAAGACGTCGCCTCGAGGGAATGAATCCAGTCCCCTTTAGCGACGACAGTTTTGAACAGGTTTTAAAACAACGTGAGACAGAGTGGCAGGAGGATTTGGAGTGGGTTGCACCTCAATTATCCGCAGACGATCGAACCATTCATTCAGCTGCTTGTGCTGGCCTGTACTGGGGACGCAAGTTTTACAACTGGTTCGTCTATCGATGGCTGCTTGGTGACTCAACAGGGCCAACACCACCTCCGCAACGATGGGAGAACGAAAATGCATATTGGAGAAGCATGCGAGCATGCGACATCATCTCCATGCCCGATTGCTGGGAATATCCATATTTCTGCCAATGGGACTTGATGTTCCATGCTGTGGCCTTTGCAGAACTAGATCCTTACGAGGCCAAAAAGCAAGCAAATATTCTTAGAACAGCGAATTATGTTGCCACAAACGGTCAATCCCCTGCCTACGAATGGGCGCTTTCGGACCCCAACCCACCGATCGGAGCATGGGCAGCTCTTCGCATCCATCAAATTGAAAAAAAACATTCTGGCGAAGCATCGATCTATGATTTAGCAGCCCATTATCGAAAGCTCTTGCTTGACTATGGATGGTGGGCAAATCGAACAGACAGTAAAAAAGACAGCATGTTTGATGGTGGTTTCTTAGGATTAGATAATATTGCGATTTTTGATCGTTCTCATCCTCTCAAAGATGGCAGTACTATTGAACAACCAGATGGTACATCATGGATGGGGATGTACAGCCTAAACATGCTTGAGATCACCGTAGAGATTAGTCACACCCAGCCCGGCTATAATGATTCTATCAGTCGATTTGTAAAAGATTTTTGGAAACTCGCCTATGCATTAAATGCCAACGATCGACGTAATTTTGTGAGTTGGGATGAACAAGATGGTTTTTATTATGACATTGTCAAACGACCAGATGGGAGTGCAGATTACTTGCGCACCCGCTCTCTTGCAGGGCTCATCCCACTGCTTGCCGTCGCATCATTTGACCGGGAAACTGTCGAGGCACATCCCTGTCTTAATATTCGTCCATTGCTAGAAAAGAGATCGATCGAACGTGGACAACCCTTTGAGGAACTGAATTACCTCGGAAAATGGCACAATGATCGCGTGCTCTATTCACTTGTACCGAAAGACAGGCTTATACGCATTCTCAAACGGGTTTTTGATGAAGATGAATTCCTATCACCTTACGGCATTAGAGGTTTGTCAAAATATTATCAGGATCATCCCTATTCTTACAGAGAAGGGAGTGAAGAAGGATTTATTTCCTACAGCCCTGCAGACAGCCCCATCCCTATGTTCGGAGGGAACTCAAATTGGAGGGGCCCGGTCTGGATACCGATTAACTACCTTCTGATTGAAGCGCTACAAAAATATTCTCATTATTACGGCGATGACTTCAAAATGGAATTCCCAACTGGCTCTGGCCAATGGATGAATCTTTGGGATATTTCTCTGGAGCTGGAAAAAAGATTAATCAGTATTTTCAGGAAGGACAACCATGGCAGACGGCCATTCAATGGCAATCAAGTTTATTTTGATCAAGATCAGTATTGGCGTGACCTAATCCTTTTCAATGAATATTTTAATGGCGACAATGGTGCAGGGGTAGGAGCTAGTCACCAAACCGGCTGGACAGCTATCGTTTTAAAAATGATCACACAATTAAACCGATATAGCTAAACCCCAACTCAGCCACCATGTCACAATCGTTACCTTTATAGAAGTTAGAATCGTTTCATGATTTGATTGGTCGTAGGGAATGATACTGCCTAGAGTGTCATTGAATTATTTGGCTGCATCATGGATTTCAATACCCGCCAGCCGATCAGAACAACCGCTCTTGAACCCAATAAGAGTCACTATGATGTTGTCATAATTGGTAGTGGTGCAGGGGGTGGAACTCTTGCCAGAGCTCTGGCCGACTCTGGGAAATCAATTCTTATTCTTGAACGTGGAGATTGGTTGGCAAGAGAGCCGGAGAATTGGGATCCAGTTGAGGTTTTTCAAAACAATCGTTACGTCTCTAAAGACCCTTGGCTCAATCACACAAACAAAGTTTTTCAGCCTGGAAGTCATTACTTTGTCGGTGGGGCATCAAAAATGTATGGGGCAGCACATTTCCGTATGCGAGAAAGAGACTTTGAATCAATCTCACATGTAGACGGTGAATCACCTGAATGGCCTATTAAATATGATGTTTTCGAGCCTTATTACAAGCAGGCAGAAGAGTGGTACCACGTTCATGGACTACGAGGTGAAGATCCAACTGAACCACGAGCTTCATCAGCTTATCCCTATCCACCAATCAGCCATGAACCGAGAATGCAAAAAATGGTTGATGACCTGAAATCTGTCGGTCTTCACCCTTTTCATGCCCCGACGGGTGTCGCCCTGAACGAAGCCGACCCAGCATTCAGCGCCTGCGTTCGTTGTAATCGCTGCGATGGATTCCCCTGCCTGGTGCATGCCAAAGGAGATGCGGAAGTGATGGGGGTGCGCCCAGCCCTGGATCACGACAATGTCAGTCTGCTGACGTGTAGTGAAGTACGTCGACTCAATACAGATGCCTCAGGAACAAGTATTCATGAAGTCGTTGTTCATCGAAACGGTGAAATATTGAAATTCACTGGTGACATTGTTGTGGTTTCAGCAGGTGCAGCAAATTCCGCACGATTACTTTTGATGTCTGCTAATGACAAACATCCAAATGGCCTAGCCAATGGATCTGATCAACTAGGACGCAACTACATGTTCCACAACTGCAAAGCATTAGTCGCTCTTTCTCATGAACCAAATACAACTTTATTCCAAAAAACAGTTGCGGTGAATGACTGGTATTTTGGAGATGACAATTTTGACTTCCCCATGGGAAATATCCAAATGACGGGGAAAACAAATGGTGCGATGATCAAAGGTTATGCGCCCCTTTTAACAGCAGCTGCTCCAACATGGAGCCTCGACAAAATGGCCGAACACACCCTCGACTTTTGGATGCAAACAGAAGACCTACCAATGGCAAACAACCGAGTAACGGTTGAACGTGACGGACAGATTAAACTCTCATATGTTGCAACAAACAATCAAGCATCCGCAGAACTGGTCCAAAGGCTCCGGTCAATGCTTGACAAACTCTATCTCAAAGACCATTTGATTGAACGTCAAATTTATTATGCAAAATCTCTTGATATTCCTGCAGTAGGTCATCAAGCAGGAACATGTCGTTTCGGCACAGACCCTTCAACGTCCGTGCTTGATACCAACTGTAAAGCTCACGAGATTGACAATCTTTATGTTGTTGACACGAGTTTTATGCCTAGCATCTCAGCGGTGAATCCTTCCCTCACAGCAATCGCAAATGCCATTCGAGTCGGTGATCACCTGAAAAAACGCCTGAATTGACCCTCAATTGAAAGTGGTCGTTCAGCCAAAGTAAGCACTCAAAAATGGAGCCACAAAACTGATGTCCAAACTAAATAATCCACCACCACACCCCATCAGAATCAAACACATCACCACGTACATTGATGCTTTCTCCCAACTGGGTGGTTCTCCCTTACCATTTGGCCCATCATAGTCACCAGCTGGGATCAAATAAGGATCCGGGGCAATAAAGGGGAATCCTTTGATCATTTCCAAGACCATGGCATAAGCCATTGAAAAAGCGATCGCAAATGCTGCCAGGGGAGTTAATAAGCCTGGAATCAAGACAATCCCCCCAGCCCACATCGAAAAAGCAGAAAGAAAACAAAGCCAAGCTGGCGTCTGCAAGCCCTGGGCCCATGTCTGAAGATGACGTAATTTAGGCCAGCCATGTCGAATGAATACAATTCCAGTAAAAATTCTCAGAATCGTTAAGGAAAAACCAGCCAGTCCATGGGGAGCTGGCGGAACCAGATAAGCAATGACGTCCAAAAGCAATCCTCAATCAAGGAGAAGTTTAATTTTGATTAGAATTGAATGCAGAAGAGATTAAGAATCAATCCACAATCGATGCCCATCAGGATCCTGGCGCATGGATGACTTCGGCAATGACTGTAACGGCTGATACACCAAAATCTGTGCATAAAGAGGATCTAACGGTGTTAAAACAGAAGCTGTTGGCGATAAAGGCGCAGGCTGAATATAACGAAGAAATTCAATTCCCATTCCAGATAAACCACCAACTCCATGGATCGCGAGCCTTGCATCCTCTAACCCATCAAGCCGGTCTTGTTCTTTACCCTGGTTGTATGAAGCATAACGCAACTTAAACGACAACTGACTGAGATAAAACTGCAAACTCAAATCACTGTCTGAGATAGCAATCGCACTGTGATCAATACCCAGAAACAGACGAGAGTCGTCCTGATGCCAACGCGCATCACCCATCCCCGCAGGAAACCAAAGCAATTCCATGGCATGTCCTGCATGATCACGAAATTTATAAGCACCAACACCATTCGGGAGAATCTGTGGCCCCTTGGAAATCGATGTCACCCAAGGAGATATTTTCTCTGCAGCCCGATTCAAATCCTGCACCACAATCGCAATATGCTGAAACCAAAGCGTGTTGGAAGGGCCTGGATCCTGCGAGACAGGCGGGCTGTCCTGTATGCAATGGATCAGTTCAATCCGTTCGTTACCCAACTGAAACGGATGAATCTCGACAGGGCAATCAATCGCTCCGGCGAAGCGTCTCTGGATGGTTTCAGATCGAAGATCCGTTACAGGAAGCGGTCTTGCACCCATCCCATCGACCAACAGGGGCTTGATCTGATCAGGATCAGGTGTTGAGAACGCAACACCACCAACACGGAGTGACTTTTGCATCGGCCAATCCACAAACAGTTCACTCTGTTGTCATACCTACGGAATCCTTCAAACAAAGCCGTAGGACATACAGCCATCGAAGCCATGCGCTGGCTACAAGACTGTTGAGGACCTCCATCAACCATGAGCAATTTGCCCACGCTGCCAGCATCTGTCTCCCGTCACCTGCTTCAAGACAAAGTGATCGTCGTGACCGGAGGTAATTCCGGAATCGGCAAAGCCATTGTCGAAACCATTGGGCAGATGGGTGCCAAGGTGGTGATTGATTACCGCTCTCACCCAGAGCGCACAGAAGAGTTGGTCGACGAAATCGGCGAGCTTGGGGGGCAAGCCTTTGGAGTGCAAGCAGATGTCAGCAAACTGGACGATCTGCAGCGTCTGATCGACACGACGGTTGAAAAATTTGGCAAAGTCGATGTCCTCGTGAACAATGCCGGGATTGAGACGCGCACCTCGATCCTCGATACCACACCAGAAGATTTTGACAAAGTGATCAACGTCAATCTGCGTGGAGTTTTCTTTGCAACCCAATACGCTGCCAAACAGATGATTGCCCAGGGGAGTGGTGGGCGAATTATCAACATTTCCTCTGTACATGAGGATTGGCCGATGCCCAACAACACGCCTTATTGCGTTGCCAAGGGTGGGGTGCGGATGATGACCCGCACCGCCGGGGTCGAACTCGCCGACAAAGGGGTGACGATTGTAAATGTCGGCCCTGGTGCCGTCGCGACGCCAATCAACGATTCCACGATGAATAACCCCGAATTGCTCGCAAAGCTCAATGCCGCAATTCCAATGGGGCGGATGGCACAACCGGAAGAGATCGCCTCGGTTGTGGCCTTTCTAGCTAGCGATGGCGCCAGCTATGTAACTGCTACAAGCATCTTTGCTGATGGTGGAATCATGCAAAGTAGTCCTGGTTTGTAACACCTAGCCAAACTCAGGTCTGCAATGTTTGAAACATTTGCAGACCCGCATTTGCAACGAAGGAATCGAGCTCAGGTGTCATTCCAGAGACACCAATGGCACCCACCACGACATCCTCGTGGCACAGGACTAAGCCTCCAGCCATCAGTGCACAAGTCTGAGACAAGACACCCTGAAGCGAGAGAAGCGACGTCCGACCTGAGCTGATCGCCTGCTCAACATGACTGCTGTCACCACCGGTGAGAGCCGCCGTGCGCGCTTTGGCAGGAGCAACTTCAACACTGGCTAAATTCGCTCCATCCATTCGCAAAAACTGCATAAGATTGCCGCCGTCATCGACTACAGCAATCGAAACATTTGCTTTCGAGGTAAGCGCTGCCTGACAACAAGCGTTGATAATTATCTCGACATCAGTTTGTTCTAGAACTGGTTTCTGTTTCATGATTCGACCCACTGGATCGCCATCTTCCAAAGGTGTCCTTCCAGTTCCACCCCTGCGGCAAGGTCAAGGAGTGCCTGCTCTGGGAGACGCAAAGTTGCCTCCGCCTGATGCACTAAAAGATCAACACCGCAGAAATTAAATCCCAATTCTTGGCCCATCTCTGCAATGTCATTGAGACATTTCGCTGTGTGAAAACGTTTGAGCAAGGCATGATCGCCTTTCACTGCTTTAAGGAAAGCTTCTAGTTGAGGATTACTGGTCATGCTGATTTAGTCTTTGATAGCGATGCATTGAATCTCTACACATGCTCCCACCACCAACTCGTTAATTCCGATGACGGCACGAGAGCAATAATTGTCTGGATCAGGAAAAACCTCCTGCCATACCCTATCCATCTCATCAATCTCATCAAGCTTCTTCATATACACAGTTGCTTGTGCAACATGCTCGTAAGTGCAACCTGCGGCCTCGAGTACCCCAAAGACATTCTTTAAACTTTGACGTGTATGTTCGGGGGTGCCGCCGGCTGCAAGTTGTCCCGTCGCAGGATCCACAGGCATCTGACCTGAAACGAAAACATATGGACCAACTTGATAGCCTTGGCTGTAACTGGCTACAGGAGGGTTGGCTTTATCGGATCGAATGGGACGACGTTCAAGCGGCACGAGTAAGTCCTTGATACAGACCTATTAGTGGTAGCCAAAGTTAGAGCAATGAGGAATGCTGACATCCACGTGTGTTGACAAAGATGGACAGAACGGAGTCCCAACTACAGAGGAAGAGTCGATTCGCAAAAGCCCCCCCGAAACAGATATTGCCCACAACTTTCGAGGTCAAAATCCGTCCTAGCAGGCTTCCATCCGGAGCTAGGCAATGGACACCATCTCCAGCACTGCTCCAGACATGTCCCATCTGATCAACACGAATGCCGTCGGCATTGCCGGGATGCACACGAGCAAAAAGACGCTGATTGACAAGCCTTCGACCACCCTCTTTCACATCAAACACCTGAATCGAGCGATCCGGATCTAGATCATTCGGATCGGAAGTCTCGACTACATAGAGCAGCGATTCGTCAGGGGAGAACGCCAAACCATTCGGTCCTGCAATTGAATCTGTCATCGCCTGCAAGGAGCCGTCCGCGGGGTCATACCGATACACCGTTGGGACCTGCTCCGACTTACGTCGACCGCCCTCGTAATCATTCACGAGACCGTAAAGCGGATCTGTGAACCAGACGGTGTGATCGCTTTTCACAATCACATCGTTGGGTGTGTTGAGAGGCTTACCGCGATGGGACTCCACCAACTCCACCACCTCCCCAGAGTGTTCGGTACGCAATAGTGCTCGGCGACCATGGCTGCAGGTCAACAGACGTCCATAACGATCACGCGTCTGACCATTGGGGTAACCAGCGTTTCCGCGAAATAACGTGACACCATCTTGTTCTGTCCAGCTGAGAATCCTGTCTGAAGGGATATCAGAAAACAACAGCCTCTGCTGATCACCAAACCACACTGGCCCCTCCAACCATCGACCGCCCTCAAACAAACACTCCAACTGAGCGTTAAACAAAATCAGCTGATTAAAAGCCGGATCGACCACGTCATATCTGGTCTCGAGAAAGCGACTCGCAGGAACGGACATTCTTGTCTCTCAACCCTCACTGGAACGCGCCAGGCCGCAAAGCGCGCCAGGCCTCATCGTTGCGCTGGATCACCAACTGAACACAAGGCTCATCCCCAACTTGCGCTGAAAGATGGCCAACTTTGCCATCGGCTGTGGGCTTGCATCCCTGATCACCTCCATAGGAATATTCACCAGCCCGCATGATCACCCTCTGGCCATCCATGCTCTCCACGGACCAAGCCCCTTTCAGCACATAGATCCATTTAGGAACATGATTCTCATGCCAATCAGCGGTCCATCCCACCGGTAAATAAGTCACAAAGGCATTGCCCTGATCGAGCAGAGGACGGGAAAACTGAGGAGAGTCGCCAGGACCGAGCTGTCCCAGAGTGAAGTCTGAAATTGTGCATTCGGTGTGACAGCTCACACCGTCGTCATTGACCCACAGATGCCAATACTTCTCAGGAGTGGGAGCAACACTGAACGGATCAGGAAGGGGCACAGTCAACTCCTTGGCGTGACATGGAACCAACCAAACGCTATGCAAAGGATTCGGATCTGCCCATCAACTGTCCTCAAGCTCTGCCTTCGTTCGGCAGTAACGCCGCGAGCCTGGTTCGGAATTCCCCCTTCGGCATCCCTCCTTTGAGTTCTCCTTGAATAGAGAAGTCTCCCTCGGGATCCGAAACCAAGAGATAAGTCGGCCAACCCATGCCCTCTTTGTTGGGATATTTGGCTAACAAAATCTTGCGATATTTCCGATAGGCCTCAGTGTCCTGAAGCATCACAGAAACAAAGCTGCAACCAAGTTCCTCCGCCACCTTGCTGTCGTAATGACTCATGCGATGGCAGGTGCCGCAATCCTCCGAGCTGAATTTGATTAGGTGCATCAAAACGATTTTGTTCTAACTCTGACGCTAGCCACCCTGTTCAGCATGAACTCCTCACACGCCAAGGAAGGACATCTGCAGCATGAAACGGAACGAGTCCATTGATGATCTCCGGCACCAAATGATCCCGTCTCTCAAGGGTCACCTGCGTGCTGTTCAGGGGCAATCCGTAAAAGCGTGGACCGTGCAAGCTCGCAAATCCCTCAAGCTGATCCATCGCCCCCTCTTCGTCAAACACCAAGGCGTAGCTCTCCAAAGCATGAGGAGCATTGAAAATCCCGGCGCAGCCACAGGACGTTTCCTTCGCGGCACGGGAATGGGGGGCCGAATCTGTGCCGAGAAAAAAACGGGGATCTCCACTCGTCGCGGCGCGACGCAGTGCCAAGCGATGTCGCTCCCGTTTCGCGACTGGCAAACAATAAAAGTCGCTACGCAAGCCTCCTGAAAACATCGAATTGCGATTGATATGGAGATGATGAGGCGTGATTGTTGCAGCCAGGCCTTGGTCAGCTGATCCCACATAATCAACGGCCTGCTCCGTTGTGATGTGCTCGAATACCACTCGCAACTCTGGAAAACGTTGGCGAAGAGATCGAAGATGTCGATTAATAAATTCAGCTTCCCGGTCAAAAATATCCACATCTGGATCAGTCACTTCCCCATGAATCAACAGAGGCATGCCAATCCTCTGCATACAACTTAAAACCGCACCAATATTGTCCAAATCCCTCACACCAGCGGCTGAATTTGTAGTGGCATTAGCTGGATAAAGCTTGGCTGCTGTAAACACACCTCGCTTAAATCCCTGCTCAAGATCATCTGGATCCGTACTATCGGTGAGATAAGCCGTCATCAGAGGAGTAAATTGTTCCCCTGATGGAAGCGCTCTCAAAATGCGCTCTCGATAAGCCTCAGCAGCAGCCCAAGTAATCACTGGTGGGCTGAGATTTGGCATCACGATGGCCCGGCGAAAAACACGCGCTGTATGGGTGACGACGTTCTCAAGCATGGCTCCATCACGCAGATGAACATGCCAGTCATCCGGTGCAATCAATGTGAAACGATCAGACATTCATTCAATCAGCCTTCAAAGATCCCACTGCAATCGTCAACGCCTCCAAACGATCAGAAGTAATATTTTTGTCTGGTAAACGATCAATTAGACGGAGTTTGTGCAGACGGTTCAGCGTGCTACCAGTCGCACCCACCATGAACACCTGTCGGCCCACCTCCATCGCCTCCTTCACCGCATTTTCAAGCGCGATCGCTGCTGTTACACCAAGATGTGACACTTCAGAGAGATCAAACACCACCACCTGACAGTTACCGATTGCATTGTGCTCACGCGCGATGGCTTTCGCTACACCAAAAATCATCGGACCAGCGAGCTGAAACAGCAACACCTTTCCAGCGGCGCGATCCAACAGAGATTGTTCTTCCGAGCTGAGCTCCACGTCATCATCAGTGGTGCTAATCGTCTTAACCTTTTTGGATTGCAGTGCGCTCATCCGATCAATCGTCAACACATTTGCCACAAAAACACCAATGCCTACAGCTGTAATTAAATCAACCAGAACGGTCAGCAATATCACTCCATAGGTGATAACAGCTGCTTTCATCGATAAATGATGAGCCCGTTTGAGAAATTCCCAATCAATGATGTCGATGCCGACCTTGAGGGCAATTCCAGCCAAGACAGCCAGGGGGATTTGTGATGCGAGAGGTGCCGCAACCAGCACAACCAACATCAGCACTAACGCACGAACAACCCCTGAAAGGGCTGTGCGCCCTCCAGCCTGAATATTCACCACCGTGCCCATTGTGGCGCCGGCACCTGGTAGGCCTCCAAACAAGCCTGAAGCAACGTTGGCCATGCCCTGGCCAATTAATTCCTTGTTGGAGTCATGCTCTGTACGAGTGAGACTGTCAGCCACCACTGAAGTGAGCAAAGCATCAATGCAGCCGAGCATGCCGAGCACAGCCGCATTGACCACCATCATCCGAATTTGACCACCTGAGAAATCAGGAATGATCAGTTTCGGGAAGGCTGCTGAGAATTCTGGAATGGTACGAAGATCAGCTCCACTGAACAAAGTCACCGAAAGAATCGTTCCGACAATCAAAGCCAACAGCTGCGGTGGACAGACTTTTTTCAGGGAAGAAGGTGTAAACCAAAGAATGAATAAGGTCAACAAAGCCAACAGAAATTCCATGGGCTGCGTGCCCTGAATCAATGCGGGCAAATGGCTGAGTGTGCCCATCACCCCTCCCTTCGAGTCCTGCCCAAGGAACGGCGCTAATTGCAACAGGACAAGAATGATGCCGATTCCGGACATGAAGCCCGAAATAACCGTGTAAGGCATCATCGTCACGTAACGACCAAGCCTGAACAGACCAAACAAGATCTGGAAAACACCGGCTAAGACACCGACGGTGAATGCCATGACCAGCGCCTGCTGAGGGCTTTCAGCAGTGCTGGCGAAACTAATAACGACAGACGTGAACACCACGGTCATTGGACCGGTGGGTTCCGAAATCAAAGTCGGCGTTCCACCAAAAAGGGACGCGACTAGACCAATAATTACAGCTCCCCAAAGACCTGCAGCGGCTCCGACCTCTGGCACTCCCGAAGCATTTCCGACAGCGATGCCAAAGGCCAGCGCCATGGGCAGGGCAATGACCGCTGCCGTGAGGCCGCCGAAGACATCGCCTCGGAGATTGGTGGCATTGATGCGGTTCAGCAAATCCGGACCTATCACTGTCGAGGCAGAACCTTAGATCGATTTAGCGACAGAGCAGAATCGCCCAACGATTGCTTCTGCTCCATGCCTGAATTCCTCCAGGCCAGTTTGAAGGTCCTGGTTGGTATCGGACTGCTGTTTGGAGGCGGTGAGCTCTTCGTCCAAGGAGCTGTGGCCTTCGCCTTGATTTTCGGGATCCCCCAGCTCGTCATCGGTTTGACCGTTGTGGCCTTGGGAACCAGTGCCCCGGAACTGTTTGTCAGCATCAGCTCTGTCCTGCAGAACTCCGATTCGTTAGCGGTCAGCAACGTGATCGGCAGCAATATCTTCAACGTGATGGTGGTGCTTGGCAGCAGCGCCCTTGTCCTTCCGCTGCGAGTCGAAAGCCGGTTGGTTCGCCGCGATGTCCCGTTGATGATCGCGGTCTCAGGAGCGGTCTGGGGGATGGCCTCCGGGGGCACGGTGACCTGGCAAGCAGGCGTCGCCCTGCTCATCGGTCTCGTCATCAACACGATCTGGGAAATCCGAACCGCCAGGGAAGAACCCTCGGCCATGGAGGGCGCGGAGCCGCAGATCAGTGAAGATGCCGCCAATGGAGGCTGGCCACCCGCCGCACTTCAATTACTGATCGGGGTTGTGCTGCTGGGGATTGGGTCTCGAGTGTTGGTGAGCGGAGCGTCGACGGCAGCCCAATTTCTTGGGGTCAGTGAGGCGATTATTGGTCTCACGATCGTTTCAGCGGGCACATCGATGCCCGAGCTGATCACATCGCTTGTTGCAGCCCTTAAAGGAAGGACCGATTTAGCCATCGGCAACGTCGTCGGAAGCTGCCTCCTGAATTTGATGATGGTTCTTGCAGGCGGTGCCATCGCTGATGCCGCGTCGGGCCTTCGGGTCTCAGCCGAGCTGATTAACGAAGATCTGCCGGTCATGCTGCTCACAAGTCTCGCCTGTCTCCCAATCTTCTGGACAAGCGGCAAAATCAGCCGGAGAGAAGGCGCCCTGCTTCTAGGGCTCTACATCCTTTATGTAGTTGACAACGTTCTGCCACGCACACATCTGTCCTCCTGGACAGATGAATTTCGACTGACGATGCTTTGTTTCGTCCTGCCGGCAGTGATGATCACGATCGTCACCCAAGCCCTGATCTACTGGCGCAGGACACGTTCACGCAAAAAGGATCTTCCCTCCGCATGAGGCTTTGGCCTATTTATGAGGAGTTGACCTTTTTCAGTTGTATTTCCTCATAAGAGGCTGACTGCTCGAAAATCGATGTCCATCCTTTGGATGCGTCGCTCGGCTTGCCGATGCTCGAGCTGCTACCACCGCTCAACGATAAAAATCTCCCTTGGATGGATGTTTTCCATCCGATCGTCGTTCACTTCGTGATCGCCATGGCGCTGATCACAGTTCTTTTCGATCTACTTGGAGTGATCAACAGAAAACCAAATCTGTTTGAAGTCAGTTTCTGGAATCTGTTGGTGGCCACGGTTGCCATTTTTGTCGCCATCATTTTTGGACAGATCGAAGCCGGATTGGCCAATCCATATGGTGCATCACGCGACATCCTCAACATCCACAGCACGATCGGTTGGTCACTGGCTGGTTTGTTGTCTCTGCTTACAGGATGGCGGTACGTCGCACGCCAAAAGGAGCCGACTGTTTTGCCAAAGGGTTTTCTCCTTGTAGATGGATTGCTGGCTGCTCTTGTGTTCACCCAGGTGTATCTCGGAGACAAGCTGATTTGGATCTATGGACTACACACGGCACCGGTCGTAGAAGCGATTCGTGAAGGAGTGGTGTCATGAACTGGGTTTTGACCATTCCCTCTCCGATTAACGAAATCAGTGATTCGCTCGGACCCAATGACCTTCCTTACAGCATCCCTCTTCATCCCAATCTGGTTCATCTGACGATCGGACTATTCGTCATTGCGATTGCTTTTGATTTTGTCGGTGCGTTTTACCCCCTAGAAAAACGAGTCTTCCGTTTTCTGGCACTCCCGGTCACAAGAGTCGGATTTCATGACGTGGGTTGGTACAACATTCTTGCCGGCACCATCGCTACTTTTTTCACGGTGGCAGCAGGTTTCTACGAAATGCTGCTAGCCGTTCCTTTACAAGGGATCAAAACTGTCATTGGCCAGAACGCCATTGAATCGATGCTCTGGCATGCGGTCGGTGGTGTTGTTTTACTGCTGGTCTTCGTAGGAATGACGATCTGGCGCGGATACCAACGCTTCGTTTGGAGGAAGGATATGGGTCGCCAAGTGAGCTGGCTCTATCTCGCGATTGGAGCCCTGATCATGTTGGTCATGACGGTTCACGGAAGCATCGGAGCCTGGCTGGCCAGCGAATTCGGAGTACACATCACCGCCGTCCAGCTCCTTGCTTCCGGCGCTGACCTCAAGGAGGCTCTGCCATGACGACCACAACGAACAACAACAAACCCAACATTGCTGCGATTGTCGTCGTTGCTATCGCCGTTGCCATCAATTTGTTTCTCAGCAAGTTGATGGCCAATTGGTCTTATCACTGGTTCCCTCCTCAAGCTTCTGCGGCAGCTCCCTACGTTGATGATCTCTTTGCCCTTGAAACAGGGATCGGAACATTCATCTTCCTCGGCTGCACCGGTGCCATTGGTTGGTCACTGATTTTCAACAGGGCTGAAAAATATGATGAAAGTGATGGGGCACCAATCGAGGGAAATACAAAGCTTGAAATTGCCTGGACAATTATTCCATTTCTCATCGTTTTTGCGATTGCAATTTATTCCACACGCGTCAACCATGTGCTTCAGAATCTTGGACCCAAGCATAAATATGCGATTGGATCTGATACAACTCAAGTCGTAGGCACTGACCCAACGGCTCAGGTTGGGCCCATCGACGTTATTGCCAGACAATGGAGTTGGGAGTTCATTTATCCTGACGGAGTAAGAAGTTCTGAGTTACATGTTCCAGTCAATCAGCGCACCAATATTCGACTGATCTCTGAGGATGTCCTGCACAGTTTTTATGTGCCAGCCTTCCGACTCAAGCAAGATATCATCCCAGGCAGCGTCATCTCTTATAGCTTCACGCCAACACTGGAAGGGCGCTTCCGGCTAAGAGATTCAATGTTTAGCGGAGCTTACTTCTCCCACAACCAAACCAACGTAATTGTTGAAACCGAAGAAAAATACGCAAGTTGGCTTAAGACATCGAGTCAAAAACCCTTGCAACCTGGTCTCAATCCAGGCCACCCTTTATATGAAAAACGTCTTGCCAACGGTGACAAAGGCTGGGCAACTGTACCTCCAGCACCAGCACCAATGGTGAATGATCCCGGTGACCAGAACGCCCCACATGACGCCTGAACATGACAACGACGAACTACGACACCCGCATCCTGAAAGCTCCTCATCCCGTGCCAGGAGCTCCAGACAACTGGAAACGCTTTTTTAGCTTCAACACCGACGCCAAGGTGATCGGAATCCAGTACATCGTTGTCGCCTTGTTTTTCCTGCTCGTTGGAGGTTTGCTCGCGATGATTGTGCGTGGTGAACTAATCACGCCACCGGCCGATTTAGTCGATCCAACGGTTTACAACGGACTTTTCACGATGCATGCCACCGTGATGTTGTTCCTGTTTCTTTTCCCGATCCTGAATGGCCTGAACAACCTATTAATTCCAACGATGATTGGTGCGCCCGACATGGCGTTCCCAAAGCTAAATGCAGCAGCCTTTTGGTTGGTACCAGTCTTCTCTGTACTGCTGATGTCGAGCTTCTTCATTCCAGGAGGTCCCGCTTCATCAGGCTGGTGGTCTTATCCGCCCATCAGCATCCAAAACCCCTTGGGGCATTTCATCAATGGCCAACAATTGTGGTTGCTCGCTGTCGCCCTCTCGGGCATTTCATCAATTATGGGAGCAATCAATTTTGTAACGACAATCATCCGGATGCGAGCACCAGGCATGACCTTCTTCCGGATGCCCCTGTTCTGCTGGACTGCCTGGGCAGCCCAGACCATCCAATTGATTGGTCTACCAGCTTTGACTGGGGGTGCCGTGATGTTGTTGTTCGATCTCAGCTTTGGGACCAGTTTCTTTAAGCCGGAGGGAGGTGGTGATCCAGTTCTCTTTCAACACTTCTTCTGGTTCTATTCACACCCAGCTGTTTATGTATTGGTGTTGCCGTGCTTTGGCATCTTCTCCGAATTATTTCCTGTTTTCTCTCGCAAGCCCTTGTTCGGATATAAATTTGTTGCAATTGCCTCTTTTGCTATCACAGCACTCAGTCTGATTGTCTGGGCACACCATATGTTTTATACGGGTACACCCGAATGGATGCGTCATACTTTTATGTTCACAACAATGCTGATCGCCGTTCCTACGGGCGTCAAAGTATTTGCCTGGGTAGCGACAATATGGCGAGGAAATATAACATTGAATACTCCAATGTTATTCTGTCTTGGCGGATTATTCAATTTTATCTTTGCAGGAATCACGGGAGTCATGCTGGCGACAGTGCCAATCGACATTCACGTTGGTAACACCTATTTCGTTGTAGCCCATTTTCACTATGTAATCTTCAATACAATTGTATTTGGGGTTTTTGCGGGTCTTTATTATTGGTTCCCGAAATTCACAGGGCGTATGTATTACGAAGGACTAGGACAAGTGCATTTTTGGCTCACATTTATTGGTGCCACGCTCAATTGGTTGCCATTGCACTGGGCCGGGCTATTAGGCATGCCTCGTCGCGTGGCCTCTTATGACCCAGAATTTGCTATTTGGAATGTCATCGCCAGCATTGGTGCTTTTTTGCTTGGAGTTGCCTCGATTCCATTCATTCTCAACATGGTGAGTTCCTGGGCAAGAGGGCCAAAAGCTCCTCCTAATCCTTGGCGTGCAATCGGTCTGGAGTGGTTGCTTCCCTCACCGCCTCCGGCCGAAAACTTTGAAGATGATATTCCCACAGTGATCAATGAACCCTATGGCTATGGTTTAAATCGACCCTTTGTAGAAGATGAGGAGTATTACATCCAACGAGCACAGGAGGCCTGAATCATGACCAGCTCAAATCCCTCGCAAACCAACCTCAATCACACCCCTGGGCATGTTCAGCATGATGGACACAACCTTACTGGTTTTGTCATCTTTTTATGCTCAGAGAGCATCATTTTCTTAGCCTTTTTTACCGGTTATGCGGTCTTAAAAACCACGGCGCCAATTTGGTTGCCTGAGGGGGTTTCAGGCCTGGAAGTGCGAATGCCTCTGATCAATACAGTCGTCCTTGTAAGTTCAAGCTTCGTCGCCTATTTTGCGGAACGTTATTTACATCAGGAAAACCTCTGGGGTTTTCGTCTTGTCTGGCTACTCACGATGTTGATGGGATCATATTTCGTCTATGGCCAATACGTTGAATGGTCAGAATTGACCTTCAGCCTAAGCAGCGGCGTCTTCGGAGGAATGTTCTACCTCTTAACCGGCTTTCATGGTTTACATGTCATCACTGGTATTTTGTTGATGGGCTTAATGCTGGCACGATCATTCAGGCCAGGTAATTATGAGAAGGGCGAAATGGGAGTTACATCCGTAAGCCTGTTCTGGCATTTCGTCGATGTGATCTGGATCATTCTATTCCTCCTTATCTACGTCTGGCAGTAAATAAAAAAATATTCAAATCTATAATCCAATTCACATCCATTGCAAAAGCCAAACAACAGGCAGGAAATCGAAAATGAACACACTTTCAAACCATTAAAATTTACCGCATCTACAGAGAGAACTGAAAATCAAGCAGCAATTTAATTCACTGAATGAAAAGCAGGTGTTGAACACAATTGGTATCCACGAAAGGAATCAAGGATGCTTGGAGAAGATTGTTTTTGACTTGGCGAATTCGACATTCAAAACGTCAAGTTGATTGGGACCAATTTCATTCGATGTGATGGCACTTAGCTCACTCACACCACAGTCAAAAAGCAGAATCAACACACTCTCCGCAAAGAATCATTTCAAAAACGCCAAATGACGCATTCAACCGCATAAAATAAACTGCCATTTCGTCACATTATGTCAGACAACAGCGGAACCTGGCTCAATAATCAGCCCCCTGCCAATTTTGAAAAGCTTTGGAGAGGGCTCGCCTTGGTGGGAGCCATTCACTTGGGTGGAATGCTTGTCAATGTGATCTTTCAAATGCTAGGAAACAATAGCTTGGATGGGATTCCTGCCATGTTCCTTGGACTTTGATCTAAAACACGACTAAACGACCAGAACGATCATTCATAGCTCAACCCTTTCATCAAGGGACAAGAGAAACGTCTCTATTCAAAGACTAATAGTTGCACACCTTGTCAGGTTATAAGTGAACTTATAACCTGACAATTTTTATTGATCGTTTATTGCAATCAAAAATCAACCAACCTTCTCTTTTTCTTGAATATTTTGAATCTCAATC
>MDSW01088186.1_pt1 | contig 21302 bp, 26 predicted proteins | sample 811171 | NCBI WGS metagenome assembly MDSW01 (sample SAMN05326641, study PRJNA326480) | marine metagenome | isolation source: seawater | place: Atlantic Ocean: North West | collected 2012 | reverse complement strand
GAGTATATTAAACTTCTTACCAAATATATCAAAGAATTCGTCACATACAAACTCGGGGAGTATGGAGAAAGAAGTTAACGAGCTATTAAAAGAAAAGTTTTTGTGTCAAAACAAATTCACTAGTGATATTGAAACATTAGTTCAGTCTTCTGAACTAAACTATATCGAAGCAATCATTACATATTGCGAAGAAAACAATATCGAACTAGAGTCAGTAAATAAACTGATTTCAAAACCACTCAAAGAAAAACTAAAAGCTGAGGCCTTGGATCTCAACTATCTAAAGAAAACAACTAGATCTCGTTTACCTATCTAATGGAATCAATCGAGGTCTATCAGACTTATTTGGCTTTTAAAAACCACTTTAGTAAAGAGACTTACGATTTTTTCAAATATCACGGAAAGGTATCTGCATCTCAAGCTGGTTTCAATAAAAGAAAAGATAAGTATTTTTTTGAGAGAATGGCTAGGAAAAGATCTGACCCCGAAGTCAGAAACTTTTTCCTAGCAAATTTTAGTCAATCCTCCGACCCATCTAAATTGTGGATCGGAGAGATAATTAAGACAGGCGAAGTTATTTACAAGTCTTGGTTTGATAAACAGAAGACCCTTATTAATACTTTTCGTGCAGAATCTGAAGTATTTTTGAGTCATAACTTCAATAATATTTTTAAAATTAAAGGATCTTCTCATCCAGATCTACTTAAAAAACATATCCAAGGTGCCATTTCTATTGAAACTATGGTAATATTAGATTCGATATTGCAGTTTTCGCATGAGTATGATGAAAAACTCTTTGATCCTGTGTGGGAAACCGTAAGTTTCAAAATTAGAAAGTATAAACCCTTTCTAAATATTGATGTCAAAGACTACAAGCGGATTTTAAGGGAGACAGTTTGTGAGTGATTTTTTCGATTCACCCGTTGTTAAATCCTCTATTGAAGAGATTAATAAACTTCAGGAGGAACTATTGAGAGGTATGATGCGAAACCCATTCGATCAACCTTCAACTGATGATGAAAAAATGGAACAACTCAGAGTCATGAGAACCATTTTGGAGAAACAGAAAAACTTTATGTTTAGGCTGAAATTGTCTGAAGATCCTCAGGCTCTTGAAATGAAAAATGCAATCCTTGATTCTGCTAAGATACTTGGTATGAAAGATGACCAAGATATTGAAGAGTTTTTCGCTGATCTTGAGAACACCTTGATGGATCTCGAAAATAGTCTTGACAACTAACCAAAATACACGTATACTCAATACGTACAATACACACAATACAAAAAATACGGAGAACACACATGTCTTTCGCTGATCTGAAGAAACAATCCCGCGCTGGATCTCTCACCGAGAAACTGATGAAGAAGGTGGAGAAACTCAACGAAAAGGGTAGTGGCGGTGATGATCGTCTTTGGAAACCATCTGTAGATAAAGCTGGTAACGGTTATGCCGTGATCCGATTCTTGCCTGCACACACTAATTGCGAACTTCCCTGGAATCAGGTCTGGTCTCATGCCTTCCAAGGTCCTGGTGGTTGGTATATTGAAAACTCCTTGACTACCGTTGGTAAGGATGATCCTGTTGGAGAACTGAATCGTAGTCTCTGGAATAGTGGCAATGAATCAGACAAAGAAATTGCACGTAAACAGAAGCGTAAACTGTCCTACTATGCCAACATCTATGTTGTAAAGGATGCATCAAATCCCGACAACGAAGGTAAAGTCTTCCTCTATAAATTCGGTAAGAAGATCTTTGATAAGATCACTGCATCAATGCAACCCGAGTTTGAAGATGAAGAGCCCATCAATCCATTTGATTTCTGGAAGGGTGCTAACTTTAAGTTGAAGATCAAACAGGTTGCTGGTTATTGGAACTATGATTCTTCCGAGTTTGGTCGTGTAGAACCTCTCCTTGAGGATGATACTGAACTAGAAGTTATCTACAATCAAGTTGTTGATCTCAATGAATTTACTTCTGATGATAAGTTCAAAACTTATGATGCTCTGAAGAAACGTCTAGATGCTGTCCTTGGACGCAAACAACAACTTCGTGCTCCCGATCCCGAAGTAGCAGAAGAAGAAACTCTTGAAGATCTTAGTGAAGGTCGTGCATCAGTTGCTTCAACTGAAGAAACAGATGAAGATGCAGATGATGCACTTTCATACTTCCAGAAACTTGCCGAGGATTGATCAATGTCTTGCGATCTTAGAAATAATATTCTTGATGCCCTTCGCGCCGACGCTGAGGGTAGTATCAAAAAGGCAAAAGCAAACGTAGAAGTTTACCTCCACAATCCTGTGGGTATCGGTGAACATCCTGATGTACTTGCTGCAATTCAAGAGCAACTTGATATCATTGCACACAATGAAGAACGCATTGAAGCAATTGAAAACTATTTCAGGACTCATGAACCGCACCCTTAGGGTACTTGATCCATTGATTCATGGATTTTGGTGCGTTGATTATGTTCTATGGGGTAACAATAGAGTTGCTACCTACTTCGATATGATTTCCGCACAAGAATCCATGATGTCAATGATCAATCGTGGAGTAGAGGTCAAGGGAATGCGTGAATGGAAAAATGAGTCTTCTTAGACTTTTTTAACTAACATAATTGACATCCAAATCTAAAAGTGATATACTGAGGGGGTCTTATGACCCCTTTTTTATGTGGAATTATATTATTGCAGGGATTCTACTTGGAGCTGCACAAGTAACAACACTCCCCACCAAGGCCGATCCTATTACCGAGAATGATTACTATACCAATCATTCGATGGGGTGTATGTTACTTCGAGAGTGTACTGATGAAGTCAAAGAAGTCTATAGTCTTTTGGATGTCTCTAGTGAGTACCCTAATACTGATGATTTTTATCCTGTTGCAAACGAGTTCAACAACATGCTCGTTTCTCTCAATCAGGTCGGAGTCAATGTGTTTCTAGCGGACGAGAAATATTTTCCAGTAGGACATCGTGGTGTCTATCATACTGTCAGTAATAATTTCTTTCTGAATAAAACATTCATGCATCGTCCTCATGTATTGATGAGTGTAATGCGTCATGAAGGATGGCACGCTGCACAAGACTGCATGGCGGGCACCATTGATAACAGTATGATTGCCATCATTATGCCTGAGGATTCTGTCCCTGAGATGTGGCAAGAGATGGCACGGAGAGCATATGTATTACAACCCTCTGCTATCCCTTGGGAGAAAGAAGCAACCTGGGCAGGTAAAACGGAAGGCATGACTCTTAAAGCACTTGAATCTTGTGCTGCAGGAACCATGTGGTCTGACTACGAACCAACTCCAATGACTCGTGAATGGTTAGAGGAAAACAATTTTATTTCCCAGTAAATCTCGAATTGGATACAGATTTTGTCTTACGATCAATAGTTTCTGAAGCTTTTGAATCGTAAGACATTATTCTCTCAAGATCAGAGACAAAAGTTGATATGTATTCTCTTTTAGGAAGAACAATATTTCTTTTGAAATCATTGAGATTGGTTTCAAATTCATAGTTAGTGACTGGGGAAACCCGAAGATTTTCAATAGCGGTTCCGTTAGCATCTCTTGCAGTTCCATTAGAATCTACTGTAGTAGCTTCGGGGATTCCAGAACCTATATTACTATAACTAATTTCCACTTGTCTGTCTGGATTTCTCTCCAGGTATGACATATCAAAATTAGAATCTACTATTAATCCAGCAGGAACAATAACTCTTGAGAAGTCATCCAATTGCTCAGTAGTTTCATAATGGTGAACAGATGCAATTTCCGATTGTGTTTTATACTTTGTAAGTAAATATTTTTGGAAAGTCAAATCATCCATAGGCCATTCATTACGAATATCAATAATATTATTTGCCATTAAGATAACCCAATCATAATCGGGATTTTCATAAATTTTCTCAGATAGTTGATCTGGACGTAAATTACCAGGAATATAGTAATCATCAAATCCAGATACTACACTTGATTGATCAGTTCGTACCCGAGCTCTTCTAAAAAGATTTTTTACATCAGTAGTTTCATCAATAGAATTTCTATCTAAAGCCCTAGATAAGTATCTAATATTTGGTAGATATGAAAAATAATTTGCCATTAGTATCCTACGTCGTATGTTCCGATGGGCATTAGATCCCCGAGATCGTCTCCAAGAGCGTCACGTCCTCCAGGAATATTTTGTGTAAAGTCTGTATTGTATACAGGTTCAAGTTCTGAGAATTCAAAGTTTAAACTATATGTAACAGGAGCACCCGATTCATAAGCCATCCATTGATTATTTGATGAATAGTTAACATTAAAGTTGGTTAATGCACAAGGTTTAAACTTATGTACGAATCTATTTACCGCACGATTGCCATTTTCCGTTGTCATATATGACAATTGAAATACGTTTGGAGTTCCCAAAAACCATGATGCATTACCAGCTTGAGCATCGCCACCTTTACTGTCTATACCCAATTTTCTTGGAGCTCCCCATTGTTTAAATGCTCTGATTAACATTGTGATAGATTTAGTTTCCATCTGACTTCGTGCAATCATCTTATATGCGAAGTTAAATCTCCTCAGTTTTACTCCTCTAAACAATAATTCTGCATTACTATTACTTACAATTCCACCGCCTCTAGAAAGGATTTGATCTGCGCCAATATCAAATCCTAAATTTGATCCCAACATACTAAGAACATTTGCTCCCAGCATTCCTGTTAATCCAGAATCCTTGTTTGCTCCTGCCATCAAATTTCCATACACTGAAAATCTAGTCGCGTTACCAATGATGTTACCAGCAATTCCTGGTATTTGGGATCCAATAGCTCCTGCAATATAACCACCCATTTGACTCCCAATGTGTTGAGCAGCCGACATTGTTATATCATTCATATAATCAACTTCCCATGCAGCAGAAGTGGAGTCTACTATGCCTTGTGCTGGCATAGGTAATTCGATAGACCCTAATCTTTCTCTAAATGGAGTGTTTCTTTTAATATTACCAAGACTACCTCCACCCTGCTTGTTCAAAGAATCTCCATATGGTGTTCTGTATCTAAAACAAGTTATTTTCAATGAATCTTGATTTGGATTCATATCAATTGGGTATCTTAAATATCCATTAAAAGAAGTCAATATGCTTGTATCTGATTTAAGATCAAATTTTCCACTATCAATACCGTCTTTACTTATTAGTCCAAATATGCCACCCTTTTGGACAGCCGTAGCGAATTCATTAAATTGACCAAGTGTTCTTGTTGATTTTTCCGAAAAGTCTTTAGCCTTGTTTACGTTGTCTTCTAATATGCCAGTCAATCCACTTGCTGATCCTGTTTTTGTTGATGTTGCCGACGCAGGATCAGTTGGGTTTGATCCCGAAACTCTTGCCCATGCTGGGAGAGTAGAGTTTGTATTTCTTGAAAACTTTTTGGTCTGGTCTTGTATTCGTTTATGAATATCGTTTTGATCTTGGTCCGTAAGGTTAGTAATTTGATTCTTAGACCAAAGACCATCTGTATATAACGATACAGCTCCTTTTAATCGGTTTCCATCAGAATCAACGGGATATACTCGTACATTTCTAATTCTATTTTTAGCCTGTCCTGCTCTTCCAACTTTTCTTACTGTTGCTACAACTTTATATGCCCTATCCACTCCATCTACTTTTTGGACAATTGGGGGATCAATTGGAAGTACTTGTTCTGCCATTAGTTACTCCAAGAGTATGCTCTATGTTTAGGGTACTTCATACCACGTCTATCGATAAACTTTTCTGTGGGTAGAAGTGCGATATCACCCCAATTTTCACTCTTTGGAACTTTATGTAAACTACCTATACCAGAAAACAAATATCTATGTATGGAGTTTTTGGGTACAGTTACACCGCCTTTACTATTTATCAAGCTTTTTGCAACTGCATCTCTATAATCTGGATTTATATAGTGTAAATTTGCTCCTAAAAATCCATCAGGATAAAATTCTATAACATATGAGAGTGGTTGTAAGTCCCAAAACTCATATTTTTCTGGATATTTTGCACCATATTGAAAGAACACGAGATCACCTACAGCAACTCCACCAGTATCACTCTCGCTTATATCTGGATCTTGTACTAATGTTAAGGCTTGTTCCAACGCATTAACATACCAGTCTCCACTGCGTCTTTTCTTTCCTGCTTGTTCTACGATACTTTGTGCAATCATACTCCTAAATCGTCTTCGGTCATGATTCTGAATTCATACTGTCTATCTGCACAATATTCTTCTGCAGCTTTCCATTTTGCTTGATTAATTATCCAATTATTGACATCATAAGCCCAAGATTTTGTCCTTCTTTTGGGATTTTTTTCAGGCATCTTTAGTTGTCGTTTTGGTTTTACCTCTATCACAACAGATCTTCTTTTTCCATTCCTATCAGTATATTTTATGAAGAAGTCTGGAAAATATCTATGGATACGATTATCCATAGGGGACTTGTATGGGATAATAATTTCTTCAGATTGCCATTGATAAACACTTTCATTTAAATCACAATATCTCATAAACTTTCGTTCCCAAAGAGACCTGTAAACAATATTAGTTGGATCGCCTTTGTATTTTTTGGGATGTTCTGGTTTATATTTTCCCTTATAAGACATATACATAGTATATAAAACCATAAATTTATTTAGATGGGAATTTTTCAGCAACTCAAATCCTTTCTTGGTGAAACAGCAAAATCAAGAACAAATGATGGTACGTTTGCTGCACAATTACAATCACCTGCAACTACTAATAACTTCAAGGTATCACTTCATCTATCAAAATTTGCTGGAGTTAGTAACGATTCCGACTTAAGTGCTTGGTTGACTAGTTCTGGTGTATTCGGGAAAGATGATCCAGGAAGATTTGATTTTTTATGTTCCGAAACATTTATCCCTGGAACAAGCTTAGCTCCCTTTGAAACCTTTGGAGATCGTCAGGGAATGTATGAATCTTTTTCTGGTCCCAGAAGAGATATGGAGGTTGCATTTACATTTTACGTTTCTTCAGATTACCAGACACTTAGACTATTTGAAGAATGGGTTAACTATATTAATCCAATCTATGCTCCCAACAAACTTACATCTGGAAGTCCTGGTGGATATGAATCTTTGATAGATCAAAGAGGTGTAATGTATAGATTTAGATATCCAGACAGTTATAGAAGGATGATTTCTATAACAAAATTTGAACGAGATTATCGTGATAATATCGTCTATGCATTCGTAAATGCTTTTCCAACAAATATCGAAAGTATTCCACTTTCATATGATGCTGCACAATTACTTAAAGTAACCATCAATATGAGATATGATAGAAAAGTAATCATACAATCGGGTAGAAGAAGTATTAATAACCAAGATAACTCATTGTTGGTTGGAGAGTTTCAGAGTGGACCAAATACACTAACTCAACAATGGTTGAGAGATGGTCAGATTGAAACTACAACATCAACAATAGCCTAATAAATACTCTTATGAACTGAAATAATAGTCATGCCTTTACCAAAAATTACCACATCCCAATATGAATTGGTATTGCCTTCAAGTGGCAAAAAAATTAAATATAGACCATTTCTGGTAAGAGAAGAAAAAATTCTTATCTTAGCCCTTGAAAGTGAGGACACTAATCAAATTAGCATAGCTGTTAAACAAGTTTTAAAAGAATGCGTTATCGGTAGAGTTAAGATTGAAGATCTACCTAGTTTTGATATTGAATATTTGTTCTTAAATATTCGTGGTAAGTCAGTAGGTGAGTCTATAGATATTGTTGTCACTTGTGGCGATGATGGAGAAACTAAAATTAATGTATCCATACCAATCGATAAAATTCAAGTTGAAAAGCATCCAGATCATAACCAAGACTTAGAACTTGGTCAGGGGTATATTCTTAGAATGAAGTATCCAACTATGGGTCAATTTATTGATACTAATTTTAGTGTCAGATCTGTAGATGATAGTGAAGTGGAGAGATCTTTTGATATTATCTGTTCTTGTATTGAACAAGTTTATACTAATGATGATGCGTGGGTTGCTTCCGAATGTTCTAAAAAAGAACTTAGGGATTGGGTAGAAAGTTTGACTTCTGAACAATTCAAAAAAATTGAACAGTTCTTTGAAACTATGCCTAAACTTCGTCATGAAATCAAAGTCATGAATCCCAACACTAAAAAAGAGAATACAGTCGTTTTGGAGGGCTTATCGAGTTTTTTCGCCTGATAATGTCTCATATTGATCTTGAGGCATATTACCGAATCAACTTCGCTTTAATGCAGTTCCATAAATATTCTTTGACAGAAATTGAAAACATGGTTTCTTGGGAGAGAGACATTTATGTTGGTCTCTTAAGATCGCACATTGAAGAAGAGAATTTGAAACGTAAGCAAATAGAATCATCGAAACGTAATGCGTAGTCCTATTACACCACGAATAATGCCAAGAATGTCCAGGTTTAACCCTGGTGCATTTTTTCGTGGTGGTAGACAAAATACTAGTGCTTCTACAGATTTCTTTGGTAGAGGAAAATCAGGAGTTGCGGGATCTTCGAGAGTACAACCTGCTAAATCTCCACTTGTAGGTGTAGCGCAAGGTCTTTTGCAGCCTCAAGATCCACAACAAGAATCTGATGGAATCAATGTAACCAAAATTAATCAGATTGTAGAAAATAAAGTTAATAGACTTATTCCTACAATCTCAGAAAGAGTAGAAAGACAGGTAAATTCGTTTGATCCAAACGAAATGTTGGCCCGAATCTTTAGGGGTGGACTAGACGAACTCCAAAGATTCCAACAGAATTTGATGAGTTTAATGCAACCTCTACAGAGGACATTTGACTTTATATTCCAATCCAGAGATATTATATTAAAGTTAATTACTCAACTAGGTAGTGCTGCTAAGAATTTAGGTTCCGCAAAATCTCCTGGGATGGGATTGGGTGGATTAAAGACTCTTGCTCTTGCAGTTACTGCTGCTTTTGCTGCAAAGATCACGTATGATCAGATGCAAAAAGCAGAGAAAGAAGGTCCTGCCCCACAAGGTGGACAAATTAGTGGAGCCCCTCCTCCTGTTGGAGGAGTTCAACAACAACAGTCATTGGCTGGAATGCCTAATGATATGGATGTTGCGTTATTCAACTCCACTGTTGAGGAATTTTCGTCTATTCTGGATGGAATTAGAAGTGCGATCACTCCACAAGATGACAACGACTCTAACGGTTCTGGAGGAATCGACTTAAAATCAGAATCCAGTGCTCAACCTACGAGTACCCCTATGGGAACTGCTTCTGGTGGTGGTATTTCTCTTCCAAATGCTGCGCCAGAAATGCTCGCTTTAATGGATGCAGTTTCTGCTGGAGAAGGTGATGTAAATGCTATTCAAGGTCAGACTGATCATGGTGTCAATCTTGAAGGACTGACTATTGAACAAGCTTTCCAAGCTGGTGAGAGTATGCAAGGAAAGGGAGATACTACAACAGGTGCAATTGGTGCATATCAATTCCACCCAGATTTCCATAGACAAACTGCAATAGACGCTGGACTTGATCTGAATAAGGATAAATTTACCAAGTCAAATCAAGACAGAATGATGAGATCATACATGACCAAAGTGTATGGAATCCAAGGTGGAAAAGGTGGTGAACAGGGAATGATTCAGTCTATTAGGGATGGTAACCTAATATCAGATGTTGTTCCAAAACTATCTGTAGATATGGGATGGCCATCCTTACCTGGAGGAAGTCAGCCAAACGTAAATACTGCAAATTTCATGTCTACGTATAACGCAGCATATAGTAATTACGGGAGTGCAACTGGATTGGATCCATCAATAGACGGATCAGAATTGAGATCGGAAGCTTCTAGAACTATTGCTCAGTCTCCAGAACAAATTATTACTGAAGATGATGTTCAAACTAATATTATTCCAATAAATATGGGCAATACCCAACAGGGACAGGAACAACAGAATCATGTTATGAGTGATTCTGAAGGAGGTAAAGTTCCTTTCCTCGCACCATTTGATATGGGAAATATTCATACCATGTATTCAAGAATCGTATATAACATCGTTGACGGATAATGGCTAAACCAATTAACATTAGAGCAGTAGCGGAAGGTGTAAGGGGTCCTGTTGCGGATACTGAAAAAGCAATTGTACGGTTTAGTAAGTTTATAAGACGTAACGATAGTAAACTGAGGAACTTTAAGTTTCCTTCCAAAAATAAAATGAAATACCTTAAGACAATTGATTTGTCTGTTATAGGTAAGAATAGTAATGGCGGATTTGCGTTAAGTTTGCCGTCTCCATTTGGTATGGCAACTAATGCATTGTTGGGTCGTATGCTGCAAGGTGCATCTATTGCAGTTATTCTTGGCACCGCAGGGGCATGGTTACCTGCTCTTGTTCCTGGATTAATTAATACTAATGAAAGGAAAACTGCAAAGGCCCCTGGAACTAGAGAAGAGAAACTTAGAGCCTTATATGAACAAAAAAAGAATTTAAACTGGTGGGATTGGATCACTGGAGTTGCACAAGAAGTAGATGAACAAATTTATTTTTTAGAGACGGGTCAAACTAGAACATATGGTAAAAATCTCACGCCAAGGACTCCAGATGATTTTGGTCCTGGTGAGTGGACAGAAGGAAATACTAAAAAATTAAATATAAGCAAATTTGCTTCGGGTGTTACACTGTTTGGAGCTCTTGCTAATGCAGGTATTTTTACTCAAGGTATTCCAGTATCAGCAAGCCAAACAACACAATCCCAACCTACAACTTCAATTGCGAGACCAGTATCACGTAAAATTAATACTTCCAACTATGGATCTGGTGGATTACACCCATTCCCAGGTGGAAATTATGTTTCTTCTCCCGTTGGGATGCGAAATGGTAGAATGCACCATGGAACTGATATAGCAGAAACTACTCCATATAGGAAAAATCCCAGAACTCCAATTATTGCAATGTCGGATGGTGTAGTTATTGATGAGAGATATAATGGTAGTAAGGATGCATATCTTGCTGGTGTAATGATTAATCATCCAGACCTCAATGTTGATGCAAGATACTTGCATATGAATCCAAGTGTGCAACCTGGAGATAAAATTGCTAGAGGTCAAATTATTGGTACTCTCGTTCCTCTAGGCGGAGAAGAAACTCAATATAACGATACACACTTGCATCTGGAATTATATAAACAAGGAACTTATGAAAGATACAGTGCTTCTCAGTCTAGTAAATTCTTAGGTGGGTTACATAAAATCCCATTTGCAGAAGTAAATAATGCAACATCCATTCAACCGTCAAATCCTGAGCCAACAGTTCCACCAGTAGCACCCCAATCTTCTTCTGATCCACAAACAAAAGTAATACCGACACAAAAAGAATCCAAGGACAAAAAAGATAACTTGGCAGTATTAACTAAAAAACTTGAAGAACTGCAATCATCTCATGATATTTCTAGAGTTGATGAAAAAGTACGTATTCCTGAAGTTGGTACATATGTTTTGGGTAGAAATCTTATAGGAACTAGAGAAGATAAGTATTTTGATGTAAATGGTAAACGTATTAGTTTAGAAGAATTTGAAAATAAATTAGTATCATATGAAGATAAACTGGACGAACAGTCTAAAGTAGATCCACAAAAGGCCTCCACTATCCCTGATGCATCTTCGACTGCAAATCCCCCTCAATCCAATAGTGCTGAACTTCCTCCATCGATAATAACTCCAACTAAACGTCAAGAACCTCCAGTAAATCAGTATCCATCTTATAATAGACCGAATAGAGTAAATAATACTATTATAACTAGCAATCAGTTACCACAAAATCATAAATCGACGCCAAATTTCATGTCTAGTGGTGGATCTAAAGGAGGTGATAATGTTACTAATAGTATGGACATAGTTACAATCTCACAGTCAATCTTACTCACACAGTTATCAGGATCATGAGTTCTTCCCTTGCAAATGTCAAAATTTCCGAAGCTTATCTGACTTCTTCTGGTGAAGATAATGAAAAGGCTTATAGTTTTACTCGTGCTATTTCAAGCATAGATTACTTTGAGGATTTACTTAACCCCTCTGTTACATGTTACCTTACCTGTGCAGACACCGATAATTTATATCATAAGTTACCTATTAGGGGATTTGATCGACTGGATTTGACAATTGAGACATCACTTGGAAAATTACAATATAACGAGCAAAATCCTTTATTTGTAACTGGTGTCCAAGATTTGGTTACTAAAGATGGAACAGAAACCTTTACATTGGCTTGTGCAACAAAATCAGTTTTTGATAATGAAGCGACGAGATGCCAAACTAGATTTAAAAAAGCCGCTATTTCTACACATGTAGAAAATATTTTAGGAAATTTATTGAAAATTGATTCTGATAGAATATTTGTGGAGAAGACTTCAAACGCTTATGGATTTATGGGTAATCAGAAAAAACCCTTCCATACTTGCACATGGTTAGCCCCAAAATCAATCCCATTCTCAAATACTGCCCAGGTTTCAGGTACATCTGGTTCAGGAACTAATGCAGAGGCTGTTGGAACTTCTGGATTCTTTTTCTTCGAGAACCAAGATGGATTCCACTTTAAATCTATCGACTCCATGTGTAGTCAAACAGTGAGTATGTCATCGGCAGACACCAAAGATATTATAACTTATACATCTACAAATATTGTGGAACAAGGAGATTCCACATTTAAAATTATTCACTCATATCTTGATAAAAATACAGATTTAATTAAAAATATGAGAGTTGGTTTATATTCAAACTTGACATATTTTTATAATCCTGTAAGTTGGAAGTTTGATGCCTTTTCTTATAAAATTAAAGAACACTTCGACCCACAATTAGGGACAGATATGGAACTGCCTGGTGGTAAGATTACTGACACTGCCACCAGAATTCTTGTCAGGATTGGGGATACTGGTATGCAAGGTGATAATTTAGTTGAAGATAGTGGTAGAGATAATTCCGACATGGCTAAATCATTTTCTAGATATAACTTGTTGTTTACACAGTCACTAAATATTGTAGTACCATGCAATGTGAATTTAAAAGCGGGGGAATTAATTAGAATTATCTTCCCTACTGTCGGACCATCAAATCCTAATGAAAAATCTGTAGACAAGGAGTCGAGTGGTAATTATTTAATTCGCAGCTTAAGACATCATTTTGATGTTGCAGGTGGTCAAAACACAACATCACTGAATTTGGTCCGAGATTCATATAGAATATAACTATTCCACATTACGCAAACTATGGAAAGCATCGAAAAACATATCGAAAAGGACAAAGAGATCCTTGACAATCCTATGATTTCTCCCAATCAACGTCGCCACATTGAGGGTGAGTTGCATGAATTGGAAGATTACGTTGAACATCACAAAAAAGAAATTGAGGAAGGGGATCATCATGATCCAACACCTTTGGAATTGTATTGTGATATGAACCCATCAGAACCAGAATGCCTTGTTTATGAGGACTGATATATGATCGACCATTCTTTACTAAAAACTCAATATGCCGGCAGAGACGGTTTTATTTGGTGGATCGGCCGTGTTGCTGATCCACGAGTTTGGCGTGATTTATCTACAGATCCTGAGGAAGGATGGTCATATAGATGTAAAGTAAGAATAATTGGATATCATCCATTTGATGGTGATACTCTTCCCGAAGTCGATTTGCCTTGGGCTCATGTCATGGCCTCACCAAGTATGGGTGGTGGTCAAGGTGGTCTTGGTGAGAGTAGTTCCATGGTAGGTGGAGAAACTGTTTTCGGTTTCTTTCTGGATGGAGAAGAAGCACAACAACCTGTTGTTTTTGGGTGTCTGCAAAGGAATCTAAAAGAAGTTAAGAATACGATTAGTAAAGAAACAATTGATGAGGAGAAATCTGCTGGGTTTGGTGTATTCTCTGGTACATCTATGGGAGCACCTTTTGGTCCTACCAACCTACCAGTGCAAGGAGACACTACTGTATCGACTCCAAAAGAGAATGGTAGGACTGCCAGGAAGTCTCCCACTGCGGGTGCTGTAGGGGACGTGGAAGGTGTTAGACGAGTCGTACAGTCTTCTAGTCAATACTTTGGTAATGCATCTCTTGCACCTCATAGTGGATCTAATGCCTGCGAGAATGATGCGATCTCTAAAGTTACTCATGCAGTAGGAAGTTTTCTTAAAACTATCAATTCTTTGCAGAAATTTGGATCGACTTATATTAACTCTGCACAAAACTTTGTCGCGGACATAAGAAGAATTGTTGGTAAAGCATCTAGACTCATCGTTGGTGCGATGAAGATGATCCTCAATACTCTTCGAGATAAAATATTTAAGTTCCTAGGAAAAAGATTTAGAGACTTCGTTGGACTAATTGTACCAGAACCACAAAAATCTCCTGTTGCAGCTGCTCTTAAGAGAATCATGGACATTCTCTTCTGTGTCCTAGAAAAATTAGGAATTAATCTTTTCGATTATATTTTTGGGTTCCTGAAAAATATGGTCAATAAAACAATTGGTGCATCTGTTTGTGGAGTAGAACAAGCAGTTGCAACAATGATTGCAAAGATGACTGATGCGATCGACGAGGCCTTGGAACCAATCATGGATGGATTGGATTGGTTGACTGGTGCTCTTGGTGGTATTGGAAGCCTACTAGGAAAGGTAGGTGGATATATTAACATGATCATGAGTTTCCTTTCATGTGATAACCTACAATGTAAGGATTATGATGATTGGTCTCAGGGGTGGGGATTATCTACAAAATCTGCTGGTAAAATTTCCAATGTTTTGGATAATGTCCAGATCATTAAAACTAACAACCTAGACATTAGTCTTGATGATTTAGATGCTGCAGCTGGTGATGGAAGTCTTTCATTCCTCAGTTTGATGGGTGGAAATGTATCACAGTTTTTTGACTGTAATGAAACAACGTCTAATCCCAAAAGTCAGGATGATATTCCCGATACTATTCCCCCTGGAAGTAAATTCATATACTGTTTACCTCCAAAGGTAAAAATTATTGGATCATGCACAAAAACTGCAAAAGCAATTCCTATTATCTCGGGAGATGACGGAAGTATTCTTTCCATTGAGATAACAAATAGGGGAAGAGGTTACAAGTTTCCTCCAAAAATATGTATTATCGATAAAACCAGATATGGTGGGGGAGCAATTGCAGAAGCTACTATTGACAAAAGAGGTAAAGTAAGACAAATATTCTTACTCGAAGAAGGTTCTGGGTATTGTCCAGATTCTAGAGGAATAGGTTCAGTTAATCCTCCAGATCCTGAGGATACTGATACTGATCCTAGGGATGATGATCCTAATGATCTACTATTTCCAGATCCATTTAAGAATGACTGTGACATTGTAGCTAAACTGAGGGAGAGGAAATATAAAGGTAGTCCTAGAATGGAGCGTGAGAAAGACTTCATCTGGGTAGATCAGAAAACTGGTCGAGAATACTATTGTCCAAACTTTGATCCATTGGTTCCAGAGGATGGAGATCGTACTAGTCCTGATATTCCAGATGATGGTCCAGATGACGATTCAGATCCGACTCCGTTCGTTCCTATAAAGGACTTGCAAGCTCCTTATATCATTTTCACTACTCCATCAGATAATACCAGCGGTATTTCCACATCGACAAATATATTCATAACATTCAGTGAAGAGGTTGTGAGAGGGAAAGGAACAATTTCAATCTCAGAAGTATCAAGTAATGATCTTCATGAAAAAATTGACATTACAAATAAAGATAAGGTTGAATTTATTGGAATAGATGTCATTAAGATTAATCCAGATAAAAATCTGAAGTCAGCAACAGATTATTTTGTTAATATTGATAGAGGATCGGTTTCTGATGCTGCAGGCAATAAGTTTGCTGGTATTGCTGGAACTAATAGTTACAATTTCTCCACAAAAAGTTCTTCAGGTCCCACAGATCCACCAGTGGGAATCTTTACAGATTTCAAAATAATTGGACCTGGAATTGGATATACCGCTGACGATACTGTTGGTGTTGGAACTGAATGTTTCTTTACTTTGAATCTAAGTCCGTCTGGATCAATCCTTGGTGTTGATTTAAAAGACTGTGATCATAGATTTACAAAGCTCCCAGAAATCGTAATAAATACAAATACTGGTACGGGAGGGAAAATACGCCCCGTTTTAGCATATTCGCCTAATACCACAAAAGATACTGGTGAACGTGAAATAAACCAAAATCTTGTAATCAAAGTTATCGACTGTATTTAATGAGCACACAACAACCAAACTCTAAAGAATATTTTAGAAATTATCCTGGATTCCGAGTCGAATCTGGGATATTGATTGATTCGGGTGAGTTGAAGGGAAAGACTAGTGACCTTTCCATGATTACCGATGAATCTCAAGGATTTACATATTATAAAGATGGATATTATAAATCCATATGTAATGGAACCTCATATGAACTATGTGGGTATAAAACAACAACAGAAGATGATTATGCTAAGATCCTAACAGCTGGTTCTGGTCATATTTTGATTGATGCTCAAGATGGTGATATTATTCTTAAGGGTAGAAATATTCGATTATCTGCTGAAGATGGTTCTGGAGAAATTACTTTGGTCTCGGGTAAACATGTCTATATTAAAGGTGCTGTTTGTCATATCAAAGGAACTAATGTAAATATCCTTGGAAGTAACAACTTATCATTAGGGGCAACTTTTGTTGAAAATACAGGATCAGTTTCAAATGAAGGTGGAACTATGACAGATATTTTCCAGGGTAGTTTCTTGGGAGGTGTCCTCAAGTTTCTAGATAAATTTAAGGACTTCTTCTAATGGCAGTTACTGGTTCGATAGGAATGTTCGGTGATAAGGTTATCATCGGGGCATTAGATGTTTCCTTCCTAGACGCTTCTTCAAGATTATTTCCTGGTACATTAGTTTGTAATGGACCAGCATATTTTGGTGCAAATGGAACTGTTGGGGCTCCACGAGCTACAGTAATGATTGGTCCTCCACTTGGGATATCAGTTCCTGCGTCATTAGAAGTAATTGGGATTGCAAATATCATTGGTGTTTTCAATGTTACGGCAGTTAGTACCTTTACTGGTCTTACAACTAAACTTGGTACTACAATTAAGAATGCGTTAAGTCTTAAGAATGGTGTTGATATTGCCAATGCATTGAAAGTTGGTAATTCGGTGAAGGTGCAAAATGGTGCAGATAATGTCAATGGAGTACTCAATGTTGCTGGTGTTATTAACTGTGCATGGCTAGATGGTAAGATTGCTGCTGCAATGCTTGCTCCTGGTAAAGGATTTGATATGCATCATCCAACCAAGAAAGGTTGGAGGCTTGCTCATGCTTGCATTGAAGGTCCAGAAGTTGGTGTATATCATCGCGGTAAATCCGAATCTAATGTAATTCAAATACCAGAATACTGGAAAGGTCTAGTACATGAGGATTCTATCACTGTTAATTTAACTCCTATTGGAGAAAACCAAAATCTATACGTAGAGTCAGTTGATTATAATGGTGGTGTAATTAATATTGGTGGGGGAATTCACTTCAATTATTATTATACAATTTTTGGTGAAAGAAAAGATCTCGAAAAGTTATATGTTGAATATGAAGGGAAGATTGAAGATTATCCAGGCGATAATTCCCAGAGATCTATTGTTGGATATAACTATGATTATAGAAAAGGAGTAAATGGATAATGAAAGCGAATCCTGCTGAAATGGCTAAAAGGTTGCGAGAGCAACGAAGGCAATCAAAAGACCAAGTGGAGGCAATGAGTGAACAACTTGCCATTGCTGATGCCATCGCTGATGAGTATGATGAACTAATAGATGGTTTGGATCAAAAGACTGTTCCTCTAGTTAGTGAGATTAATAGTACCATTAATGCAGTTAGAGATGCATATGATGCAAGAATTGAAGCTGGTTGTTTAAGTCCATTGATTTGGCAACTACAATCAACAGAATCAACCCCAGGGCGCCCTGGACTTGATTCCACTGAGTCTCAAACTTGGGAGGTTGTAAAGGACCCATCTCAACGTCAGCAGATAAATTATTATGGTTGCAAGTACTATAGGTATCCTAAGAATATGGAGTACGGTGCTAATGTAATTGATGAGATTCGGGATGCTAGTATCGATGCTTTAACATCAGTCCTTGTTATATTTGATAGTAATGGATATGATTTTACTGGAGGTATTATTAAAGTTGGTGATATTCTTACTGATGATTTGGAAGATCCCGTTTATTTTCAAACAGGTAATCTTCCAACTGTTGTTGCATTGGGAACAGCCGCTTACCCCAAAGAACGAGTGTCGATAAGTGGATTTTGCACTGCTGCGGTTAATAAAATATACAGCGATGGATCAACAGGATTTATGACATCATTCAGTGTGGGAGATTTTATCTATTCGGAGTTCTTTCCTGTTGGAACCGTTATTGAAAGTTTTGGAGAATCAACTGCGGATCTGAATATCAACGGTGGTGATTTTACAACTACTGTTGGTATTGACTTTGCTGTAGTTAGCAATGTTGCTTTGGGGGATACTTCCAGTAATGAATTTTCCATAGGCGTTGTAGATACTTACCCTGCCGTGTATTTTGATACAATTACTACGGTTGGTGCTTCTCGTACTTCTTTTATTGTTGTTAGAGGACCTACTAATCAGGATCTTCAGTTTGAAGCTACTAAGAACCCCATCGATCCAGTAGAAATTGGAATTGCTGAAGGAAAGGGAATTGGTAGAGGCCATAAGATCGATTTGATTAATAATGGAGATCCAAAAGAAATAAAAGAATGGCATGAAGTTCGCGGAGATGACGAACCCGCAGTTGGTGCAGGATTTGCTGAGTATTGGGTAGGTGCGTCTTCTTGGCCAACACTTAGAAGAGTAACTAGAGGTGGAGCTGGAACGCAACAAAGTCCATACACATACGGATATAACGCTGACGTATATGTTCCAGAAGGTACAATACTTAGGGTCAGTACTGGTTCTACAGTTCCATCATCTACGATATCATCCACTGTTATTAGTCCAAATAATCCAAGTCTTAATGGTTGCGGTGATCTTACCAGTGCAATTGCAAGTAGAGAAAGTGAGATGTCTGCTAAAATTGCTGAAAATACTCCTAAGATTGACAAATATCTTTCGGGAACTAAAATTATTAGAGAGTTGAGAACAGAAGAAGAAACTACGGCTTGGGGAATGTTGCAAGGTATTGCTTTCGTTAATGATAAGAGACGGAAACAAAAAAACCAAGCAGAGACTCTTGAAGATTTTGATTGGGGTGAAGTAGGGATCTAATCACCAGATATATACTATACTCTCATATTATTTTTTATGAATGCTCCTTCAGATGATGAACTGAAACATCTTCAATTGCAAGCAATGTTGCGAGAGAATACTTTTTCAGATAAAGAATTAATGTATCTTGGAGAAAGGAAGGGAGATCATTGGTATCTTATTGGTGGTATGCATGAAGTACCTGTTTCCGAAATTATAGATGTGAATGAAGAACCATGATATATATTGACTGCTGTAGAGAACCTTTAAATTTTTCACAATACGATCTATCACAAGACGAAATTTACGTAATTGATAATCTATTTCCGTGGTGGTTTATTCATCACATGGATAAAACTATATTGCATGGATTTGGATGGCAATATGGTCTTTGTAGTGGACGTAAAGATAATGAAGATGGCACACCAGATTGGGATTATGATAAAGGTGCTGACTTCAATTTTGAAGTTCCCTGTTTCAAACAATCAATTTTTCCTGCAAGATCTGAGTCTGCAAGTGACACTGCCTACGAAATGTTGTATAATGCAGTTGTAGGTTCTATTAATTTTGATCTTGAATTAGGAGAAGTCCTAGTCAATGGACAACAATATATTCATGATACAACTATTCATCAAGATTGTAGTTGTGATAATGGATTGAGCTGGATCTATTATGTAAATAAGAGATGGGAACCCGAATGGGGTGGTCCAACTATTATCGAACATAATGGGGAAACTGTAGAGGTTTTACCAAAACCAGGAAGAGTATGCTTTTTTAAAGGCAACATTCCACATAGAGGTGCTCCACCAAATGGAGAATATTATAGGGGACTCAGAGCAACTTTAGTTTATAAGACTATGCGAAAGGATCCTCTACCATCCAAATAATGAAAAAAGAAATTTTTGCTATTCCAATCTTTGAAGATACGATAGATCTTGAACTATTCAAGATTCCTCAATGTGAAGATGCGGAGATTATAGAAACTTGGGATTCAAATACTCCATCGTCATTTAATTCTAAACTAGATATTAGTGATGATGCTATGAATCATCTAACCAGTGTCATTGATAGGAATCTTGGTGTTGAAGGTTTAATAGCCTCCAATCCTCGTATTTCTCATATATGGAGGAATATATATGATGAGAATGATTATCAAGATCCACACATCCATCCAAGATGTCAATGGAGCTTTATCATTTACGAAACAGTGAACTCTAAAACCTCTTTCTTAAATCCCTCACTCGCTGTTATTCAGGAGAAGTATGGCATGAACTGTCATGCTTTTGCACCAGATTATAAACCAGATCTGGGCCCAGGAAGTATTATCATCTTCCCGTCAATGTTGCTTCATTTCGTAAATAGTGGTAATATTGGCAGTACAATCTCAGGCAACATCTACATGAACTATGGAGGCTAAAATGGAAAAAGAAAACGTAATTAGAAGTGAACCCAACGCAAAGTATGGTAATGAGCTTTTGCTAGATAATATTGATTATATTGGCGAAGCGGTTGGTGATATTATTACCAGACTAAAAAGTTTGGAACAACGAATGGATGCCGTTGAAGTTGATGCACGTTCCAACAAATTTAAAATTGACCGAATTCTCGATGTTACTATTGGAGACGGAAAATGAGTACTAAAAAGTTCAAAAAAGTAGATAAAAAAGGACACGAAGAAATTTGGCAATGGGATGAAACTCCAGAATTATCCAAAGCAATCAAAAACCTTCACAACTCTGGTCTTAAAAGTCCTCCCCCAAGACCTGTTGACATCTAACCTTTTCTAGTCTATATTATTGTTATCAGGATCTTTTAAAGGTTTCATCCTGATAACTGCCCATATAGCTCAGTGGTAGAGCAACGCTTTTGTAAAGCGTAGGTCGTTGGTTCAAATCCTACTGTGGGCTTTCCACTTTTGTGGAATAGGTTACATCATCGACATTCTGGACAGGGGTTCGATTCCCCTCACTTCCATCGGGTAGGT
>MDSW01058982.1_pt1 | contig 21303 bp, 20 predicted proteins | sample 811171 | NCBI WGS metagenome assembly MDSW01 (sample SAMN05326641, study PRJNA326480) | marine metagenome | isolation source: seawater | place: Atlantic Ocean: North West | collected 2012 | reverse complement strand
TTTACTTTGCTCCTGTAATTAATTTTAATTTAATAATTTTTAAAATGTGATTTTTTTTCATGATAATTCTAATTTTTACAATGATTCAAAAAATTTCTTAATTTGATTTTACTCCAAAATATATTCACTTAGTTTGCTTTCTATTATGTTTATTTCATCTTTTGTGATTAGTTTTTTGAACTTACCAATATTTTTTTCAGAGAGTTCAGGTCTGTAATCAGATAAGTTACTTAAGGGTATAGATAAATGATTGCATAATATTTCTTTGAATTTTTCATTGTTTTGAACAAAATCCTCAAATCGAATTGTCAAAACTTTACTATCATTTATCAATTCAAGTCTATTTTGCATTTCTTTATACCAATCAACAAAACCATTAACAGAGGTACCTTTTTTATAATATTTTATTTCTGCAAACTGATCACGCGGATCTCGAGTAACTAATACAACTTTACAATCTAAAAAATATTTAGTTGACTCTATAGGATTCCAGCCAGAACCACCTTGATCTAAAAGTACTGGTCGATCATCTTCATTTGACCGAAACATTTTGTCGTGCATTTTTTGGGCTGCTATAACTAATTCTTCTTTAGATTTTATCAGTCTAGTTTTGGAGACTTTTTTTTTAATTCCAAAACGTCTCTGTATTTTCTCAATAAAAATCTCAACAGGTGACTTCAAAAGTTCCTCACGCCAAAGTAATCTCATTGGAAAATCAGCTATGCTGACATCATTTATAAATTCCTCTATAAACTTTTTGTAAAAAGGTATTTTTTTAATCAAATTTTTATCTTTAGACATTTTTGTCCAATAACTCATTAATTTATCCGCAATAGATTTAAATTCACTTAAAACATACTCAGCTGTAGCGGGATCAAAAGATTTGTCAGAAATTGACTCTAAAGCCATTAAACCATTAGGAAGTATGGGTAATAAATATTCTTGTCCTCCTAAAGGATCATTAATATCTCCTCGACCAATAAGATAATCGGAAACTGCTCCTGAGCCTGAGAAAGTTGTGCCGAGAATAATTATGTATTTTGGTTTATTCAAATTATTTTTCATTTTAATTATAAATTTATTTTAAATGATTACCAAGTCTATTACTTAATGCACAAACTGTCATAGTGGGATTGACACTTCCAGATGTCGGAAATATTGCACTACTACAAACATATATTTTTTTTAATCCTATAATTCTTAAATTTTTATCTACTACTGACAAATTTTTATTTGGATTAAATCTTAGTCCACCCATATGGTGTGATGCATTTTCAAATTTTTCAACAGTTTTTTTAAAATAAAATTTGGTTTCTTTTTCAGGTTTAAGACTAAAAGAAAATTTAATTTGCTCTGCTAGCAATTGTATAGTTTTAAAATCTATTTTACTTGGTTTTAGAACAACAAATGTTTTATTTTTTTTAGATGATATAAAATTATAAATATTTGGCATCATTTCACAAAATAGTCTTACTCTGTAAATTTTTTGAGTTTTAAAAATGTTTTCAATTATTGGAATATTAAATTTTTCTAAAAACTTTAATATTTTATTATTCAATTTTTCAAACCTTACATAAGTATTCAAAAGTTGATTTCTGATTTGAACATTTTTTTTTAATGAAATTCCATAATAAGAAATTAAGTTATTTTTTTTCGTTAATTCAATTTTATTTATAATATTTATTTTAGGATATTGTAAATATCCCAAATCAAATTTGGGGTGGTCCATAAAAAATTTACCTATCAAATTCTTATTTTTAATATTTCTTAATTTTTTTTGATTAAGTGAATTTTGTATTAATTTTACACTCTCAATGCCTCCGCAACAAACAATAATTTTTTTTGCTTTAAACTTTAATTCTTTATCTACTGAATAAGCTGTCGCACTTTTTTTATTTTCGTCAATTGAATTAATCCTGCAATTATAAATTAAATCAATTTCATTAATATTAATAAACTGTTTAAAATTGATGGGTTTTGTTGTTGCCAAAAAAGGTCTTATTTCAAAAGGCACATCAATTTTTTTTTTTTTAAATTTATTAAAAAAGAATTGATATTTTTTGTCCAACTTTTTGTATTCTTTTAATAATGAATTATGACTTAACGGCCATAAATTAAATTGTTTTTTTCCCCACCTAGATTTCATTTCAAATTCTTCAAAATAAGATGAGATATTTGCCCAGATACTTGATGTACCACCAACTGTAAAGGCTCTAGATTTTAATTTTATTTTTAAAAATTTACTTGAAACTTTTTTGTATTTTTTTTTAAAAAAATCTCCTTCTTCAATCATTAAAATTTTAGTTTTTTTTTTTTTGGATAAGATTTTTTTATAAAAAGTTACTGCAGCTGGTCCAGATCCTATGATTATAAAATCATATAATTTATCATTCAAAGAAAAATTTTTAATTTGCTCTTTTGATTCAGCATAATCAATTTTCATATTTTTTTATTACTTCTATTTTTTTTTTAATTTTTGTTTTATTCAAATTCATTATTTCATTTAAATCAAAGAAATATAATTCATCTCTGTGATCGTCAGAATTTCTAAACACTTTTTCTATGTTAGGATCATTGCTATACATAAGTTTCAAAAAGTTGTCAGGATTATGGAAATTTTCATCAGCATCTAAAATAGGCCAATTGTACTTAACTATTTTAAAATTTTTCTTTAACTTATCTAATGAACTATCCACATTGCAAAAAAAAGGTATACCATAATGAAATCCGCCTAAATTTTCATAATTTTTAACCTTTGGAACCTCAAAGTTTTTTAAATTACCTAAATCTTCATAAATAATTTTTACTTTTTCTCTGATACTTTTATTTCTTTTATTTAAGTTTTTAATATCACCTAAAGCTGTAATAGCTCCAAGAGGATTCATCCTTCCTTTACCAATAAATCCTATTTTTGATAACAAATTCAAATTTTCGTTTTTTGAAGTTTTTCTATTTAAATGTGAAAGGTAAATTAATCTATTATAAACATTTTCATTATTAGTTAAAACAATACCACCCTCACCTGCATTTATTGCTTTATCACCCTGCATACTCATAAATGAACCTGCTCCAAGTGTGCCGACCATTACATTATTGGTTGTTGCTCCTTGTGCATGACTAATATCTTCAATTAAAATTAATTTTTTATTCAAGCTCAAGATAGATTTTACCTTCTCAATGTCTTGAGGTAACCCATAAGCATGTGTAATTAAAAAAAAATCTGCACTTATTATTTGCTCTCTATTAGAATTTTCCTCGATTTGAAAATTTTTATCAAAATCTAAATAGATAGGAGTAGCTCCAACTCTTAAAATAGATGATACTACGGAGGGAAATGTAAGTTTTGAAAGAATAATTTTACTATTTTTTTTTACTCCTAAGGAATATAGTAAAGCAGTGCAAGCTGTGGTTCCATTTGAAAAAGATAACGCATATTTTGATCCGAAATAGTTACTTATTTCTTTTTCAAAATTCAATAAATAATTTGGATATCTAGTATTTTGTTTTAATAAGTTATAAAAAAAAATTTTAAAAGAAGAAACGATATTTCTAAAGCTTAAACAGTTTTTTACATATATTAAAATTCTAATAATTCTCATTATATTAAATAATCATAATTTTTTCATGTAAACAGTTTTTTCAGATAAAAGCTTCAATTCTATTTTGTTGCCCAAACCAAGAATGTTTTGAATTTTTTTAATTTTCTCAATTGTGTCATTTTCATCAAGATTAGAAAACTTGGCGTTTTTATTTACATAATTAAACCTATCAGGCAGAAACTGATTTAAAATCTTTTTAATTGTTTTTTTTAACATATTTTGTTTTAAAAGTTTTTTAAATTTTTTCAAATCATAAGAACTAGATAACTTATCGTCTGTGAAGCTCTCCCATACTTTTATTATTTTTTCAGCAGCAAGTTCATCATCAAAGAAAATTTTTTTTGAGATCACATTAGGTAATTGTTCATCTATATTATTTTTATTTCCAAGTTTATTAGAGTCAAATATAGTATTGACTCTACTTAATAATTCTTCCAAGGACTTAACACGATATCCTAATTCATTGGCAAGTTGAGGAGAATATTTTTGTCCAGATAAAATATATGTTACAACAGGTTTTTTTGAAATTATCGCTTCTAAAGCAGTAGTACAAGAATTATGCATCACTGCAAATGAATTTTTTACCCAGGAGTCGATTGGACCATCACGTATGACATGTACATTTGGAATTCCACTAAGAATGATTTTCCATGCATCTATGTCCTCGGCTGGATGTGGACGAAAAACTATATCGTAACCATTATTGTTTACAGATAGATATTTAACAGCGTCTACATATGCTAACATTTTATTAAAATCTTCAGCATATCTGCCCAAAGTCATTTCAAGATGTTTTGGATGACTTTGATAGCGACCCATTTCATTTTCAAATTTAATTAATTTACCAAAAGAATTTATATTATTTGAGTATCCAGTATTACATGAAATCAACAAAAAAGGTTTTTTAGGAATTTTAGATGGAACATTCCAATAACTAGCAAACATAGGTTTCCATAGATCTGCTCTGGGTGACCCTGTTTTATAAATTTTGTGAGAATATTTCGGATAAATTTTTTTCAATGTTTCTACGTCATCCTTTCCCCATCCAAAAACTGCGGAGGATTGTTCGATAGTTTGATTTGAAAATCTTGTCTTTGCATCACCTTCATACCCATAATCATTTAGATTTCCTTCTTCATCTAAACTTGTGATCAAAAAACCTTTCTCTATCATTCTTTGATGTCTGGCAATTTTATCTTTATGTGCTGATAAAGATTTAGTATGAAATATTCCAGGTGCTAAAACACCATTATTTACACCTTTTTCAATTCCAACTAAGTCTGAGACTATCACTTTATGCCCTCTAGATGCCGCTAAAGTAGCTAATAGCAGTTTACTATCCAGCTCTCGAGAGGAAATTTCTACATGAAGATAAATATTCATTTGTTTTCTATTTTCTTAAAGCCTTCACTGGTTTTAATTAATTCCTCATAAGTCCCTTTAGCCTTGACTTCCCCTTTTTCTAAATAAAAAATAATATCACATTTCCTCACTGTACTTAAACGATGAGCAATCATTATTATAGTTTTGTTGCTGCTAGTTTTGTGAATCTCTTGCATTACTAATTGTTCAGTCAAATTATCTAATGCGCTAGTAGCTTCATCTAAAATCAACACTTTTGGATTACTATATAGGGCTCTTGCAATTCCTATTCTTTGACGTTCGCCTCCTGATAATCTTACTCCACGCTCTCCTACTGTAGTTTGATATTTAAGAGGCAATTTATCTATAAAATCATGGATATTAGCAATTTTAGCTGCTACCTTAACATGTTCTTCGTTAATATTTTTTTTATCAACGCCAAAAGCAATATTAGCGGCGAGAGTATCATCTGCTATGAAAATGTCTTGTGGAACATAACCAATCGATTGTTGCCAAGCTACAATATTATTTTCATCAATTAAACTATCATCTACTTTTAATGATCCTTTTTGAGCTTGGAGTAAACCAAGAATAATATCAACAACAGTAGTTTTACCGCTTCCAGTGCTACCAACTATCCCTACAGTAGAATGCGCAGGTATATTCAAGTTTATGTCTTTTATAGTAGTTTTCAATGAATTTGGATATTGATAATATAAATCGCTAATAGTTATACCTTTAGTTAATGGGATAGATTTATTACTTTTTATTTGTGGAAGATTTGGATCTAAATTCTTATAATCCTTGTGCGTTGCATTTAGTGATGGTGTAACAAAACGCAGCATAGTTGCCGAAGCATAAATTTGCTGTAATGCAGGTATGAGACGATATCCTGCAAAAACATAAAGAGCAATTAAGGGCAAAACATTATTAAAGGTATTTTGACCCATCAAAAAAAGAATTAATAGTAACATGCCACCGAAAGCAATTATTTCAAGTGCATATCGAGGCAATTGACCTATGCTTCCTGCAATCGCAGAATACCTTGCAAGTGTTTTTGCAGGAAAAGAAAATCTTTCTAGAAAAGCTTTCTCAAGATTTCCAACTTTAAGTTCTTTCGCAGCATTAAAAGCCTCTGTTACAACCATAAACTGATCTTGATTCGCTTTTACACGTGCTTGGCCTATGCGCATTAAAAAATTTCGAGTTAATCTATAGATAAGAAAGTATGTCAAACTTAAAGATGAGCAAGCTATTAGAGAGAACTTAGGCTCATTAATGATTAATAAAACTAATATAGCAAAGGCGACTGTGCCATGTGTGATTATGTTAAGTATTGGCTTTAAACCTTTTGTAACAATTATTCCAACTTCAGATAAAACTGTTTTGCCAATTTCAGCACTATGTCGGCTCAAAAACCAACTATACGGCTGATTAAGATACCTTTCCATCATTCGCTTACTTAAACCATATTTGCACATCGAACTAAATCGAAGTTGTGAATATGCCAATAAAGCTTTAAAGGCTAATGAAAAGACTAACAAAAAAAATACTAATACACCTAAAGAAAACAGAAATTGCTCATTTGTTTTAACACCAAACAAATTTGAATAATTATAAAGTTTGTTAATTAATATATTATTTTGAATAAGATCTGGGTTGGTTAATACAGCTATAAAAGGCATAATGGATGCTATTCCTATAACATCGAGTAACGCCATAAATAAGATCATCATTAATAAGTAGAAAACTTGTCTACGTTCTCGATGAGATAGAAGGTCAAAAATTTTTTTAAACGTTTTCATTCAAATATTGAAGTCATTTTATGAACTATAAATTTTGAACTTTGAAAGTTTTATTAATATTAATTAAAGTTAAGATGGTTTATATGCTTTAATTAAGTCAATTTTAAGATAAAAATTATTACTTTTTGAGTAATAAATTCTCTACTTGCTCAAAAATAAAGTGCCCTAAAAAGATATGGCATTCTTGAATTCTAGCCGTAGATTTATTTGGCACTATAAGTTTTATATCACAAAATTTCTTACATTTACCTCCTGATCCTCCTAGGAAACCAATTGTAGTTATTTTTTTTGCTCTAGCTTCCTTGAGCACTTTAATTACATTTAAAGAATTTCCAGAAGTTGAAATTGTAATTAACACATCATTTTTTTTAGCTAATGCTTGGAAAGGTCTTAAAAATACATCTGAAAAATTATAATCATTACTGCATGCTGTTAAAGTTGAGGTATCTTGAGCTAAACTTATTGCAGGTATTGGCTTTCTATTTACGTTAGGTCTCAATCTTACAAGATACTCTGCTGACAAATGTTGAGCATCTGCGGCTGAGCCACCATTTCCACATAACATTAATTTACCACCGAGTTTAATTTTTTTATGTACTGTAGAAATAGCCTTTTCAATTTCAGGTAACAGACTTTCTAATTGAAAATGTGCCTCAACATTAATATTTAATTGTTTTAAAAAAACTTCATTAAATTTCATTATTTTAATTTTATATGAGCTCTAAGTTTTTCAGCTACAGGTTTTTCTTCATTTATAATTATTTTATCTTTACTTCCGGTTAAGGCATTTTCTAGAGTTCTGATATCATTTATCAGAGATTTAAATCCATGAGGAGTAATAGAGGCTGCTTGGTCACTACCATACATAGTCCTATCTAATGTTAAATGTCTTTCTAAAGAAGTAGATCCCAAGCATACTGCTGCAAGAGATATTAATTTACCACCTTTTTCGTGTCCAGAATAACCAACATTACAATTATATCTATCACGTAATATACTTATCATATTAAGATTTGCTTTTTCATTTTCAAATGGATAAGCAGAAATACAATGCATTAATTCAAATGAGCAATTATTTGATTTGAATATCTCAACTGCTTTATCTATCATAGCAAAATTTGACATTCCTGTACTTATAAAAGTATATTTTTTTCTTTTTGCAACTTCATTTAAAAAAATTTCATCTATCAACATTGCTGAAGCAATTTTGTTATATTTTAAATTATATTTATCTAAAAATTTTAAACTATTAATATCCCACGCAGATGAAAACCAAATAATATTTTTTTTTTTGCAGTAATCATTTATTTCATCATATTCTTTTTCATGAAACTCAAGTCCTTCCTTTTGCTCCCTTTCAGTTGTTCCAAAAGGACTTGTTCTCGGTTTCTTAAGTTGTTCCTTTGAATATACTATATCAATATCTCTTTTCTGGAATTTTACTGCATCAGCTCCAGCTTGCACTGATTTATCAATCATTTTTTTTGCTATATCTAAATCTCCATTATGATTAATACCAATTTCAGAGATTATGAAAATTTTGTTCATAGAAATATTCACACTATTAACAAGAATTTAAATTTAAGCAATTCATATATTAAAACTTCTTTATTTTACTTAAAATAATTTAAGTATTGATTAATAGTTTTGTTTTCAGTCTTTTTTATTATAAAAATAGTTATATTTTTTTAAAATACATTTAATTTTATTAAGTCCGTTCTACCTAATGAAAGAAAAAATTTATAATTGTTTTTTATATATATTGCACATTTTAGTATTTGTTTCTTGTTACTTAAAATCTCACAAATTATGCGCCTTTTTAATAAAAATATCTCTATTTAAACAAAAAAGTTTAAAACGAAGAATTAACAATAAAAAAATTACTCTAGTGCTTTATAGAGCAATTGGAGAAAGAGATGTGCGAATAGTTCAAAAAGCATCGACTAAAATTCCCCAAATATTTTATTTTAGAAGATCAATTGTAAAGTTAATTTTCTATTTTTTTTCAGGTAAAAGGAAAATCTTTTTTAATTATTTAAAACCAGGTCTATATTTAAACCAATATGATTACTTTAATCAAAATAAAGAGGATAGAATAAGATTGGAACTATTTTGGAATAAAGTAATATTTCATTTAAATAAACTTTATAAAAATAGAATCTCAAATATTGTAACTTTTAATTCTAGTTACTTTGCAGAGATTGCTTTATACGCTGCTTGTAAAAGAAATAATCTTCCGGTTAAATTGTGGTTCAAAGAATGCTTCAGATCAAATCCGGCAATAGAATATTATATTAAAGAAAATAAATACAGTCACGTATTTCAATTTATAAAAAATATATCAGTTTACAATGAATCTATGAAAAAGGCGCTTATAGCCATTGATAAATCAAATAGTAAAAAAATTACAGTTAACGGATGTCCGAGAATATATGATTATCTAATCAAAAAAAAATATAATAAAAAAATAAAAGACATTTTATTTCTTTCTTTTCATCTTAAGGGTGGAATATCTCCAAGTAAAAAAAGTAAAAGCCTAAATTGGAATTTAAGTTATGATAAAACTATTAAAATCTTAAATGAACTCTCAAATCATGAGAATTTAAATATTATCATTAAGCGAAAAAAAAGTCGAACAATCAAAACAAAATATAAAATAAATAAAAAAATTAAAATTTTTGATGAAGGTTCCGCTCAAAAATATATTCATCAAGCTGATATAATTATTGGACACAACTCAGCATCAACAATCGAAGCTTTAATTAATGGAAAACATGTATTAATTCCATTTTTTGAAAATAAAAAAAATCTTAAAAAGTACTTATTTAATTTTAATAAAGAAATTGTTTATAATTCTGAAAAAGAAATGAAAAAGAAAATTCTAAGTTTAATTGATAAAAAATTTATGTTTCCGCTAAAAAACACAAAGAATCTTAAAACTATAAATAAGTACTATGGTAATTCAAAAAATATTATCAAAAAGTACGAAAATTTTTTAAATTGTTGAAAATTTAAAAAAAAGCGATTTCATTTTATAATGAAATAACATTTGAGTAGTTTTTTTTTATAACACCCCTAGTATCAACTAATAAATTTGAGTGTTTTTTCAAAATTTTATAGTTCAATTTATCATGGTTTGTCACTAAAATTACAACATCAAACTCTTTAATTTTTCTTGAATTAATTTTAATACTTTTCATTGATAAGTTATGATTCCTTAAATTTTTAATAAACGGTACAAATGGATCATGATACTCAACAAAAGCTTTATATTTCTTTTTTAAAATTTTTATAATTTCAAATGCAGGAGACTCTCTTGTATCATTTATATTCTTTTTATACGCAACTCCTAAAATCAAGATCTTTTTTTTATTAAGAGATTTTCCTTTCTTTTTAAAAAAATCTGATATTTTTTGAATTACCCATCCTGGCATGGATCTGTTAATTTTACCTGCTAAACTTATGAATTCAGCATCTAAATTGTATTTTTTTGCCTTCCAAGACAAATAAAATGGGTCAATCGGAATGCAATGACCACCTAAACCTGGCCCAGGTACAAACTTAAAAAAACCATAAGGTTTTGTAGCAGCTGCATTAATTATTTCGTGAACATTTAGATTCATTTTATGAGATATTTTTTTCATTTCATTAACTAAACCAATATTAATTGATCTGAATACATTTTCGAATAACTTAGTGATCTCTGCAGTTTGCATATCACTGGTCGAAATCAGTTTTTGAAAAATTTTACTGTAAATAGCTTTACCAATTATCAAACATTTTTTTGTTTTTCCGCTTACTAATCTTGGAACATAGAAATTTTTAATATTATTACCTGGGTCATCTCTTTCAGGTGAGTATATTAGAAAAAAATTTTTACCTACATCAAATTTTCTTTTTAATATTGGAAATATGACTTCATTAGTAGTACCTGGATAAGTAGTTGATTCTAAACTTATTGCTTGATTTTTTTTTAAATAAGGAAAAATGTTTTTTAATGTATCTTTAATATAACTTAAATCAGGTTTAAATTGTTTGGTTAAAGGGGTGGGCAAACAAAGAATAATTATATCTACTTTATCTACATATTTATAATCAGTTGTACAAAAAAAGTTTTTTTTATATTTTTTTTTAATTGATTTTAGATTTACATTACTAAGATAAGAGACTCTTTTTTTAAGTTTATTTATTTTATTCTTATCTTTATCAAAACCAGTTACACGAAAACCTGCATTTAAAAATTGAATTGCTCTAGGTAAACCTATGTAACCTAATCCAAAAATTCCAATTGTTGATTTTTTTTTTTTAATTATTTGTAAAAGATTATCCTTTTTAACCATTAGCCTAAATAACTCAATTTTTTGTTAATTGTGAAATTAGTCCTTAAAAGTATTTTTGCAATTTTTTTACCCGCATCACCTGATCCATAAATTAATGATTTTTTAAATTTCTTATTAACTTGTTGTGTAATTGATTTGTATATTTCATCTCTATCGTAATTTACATCTCTTACATTTGGACCTCTCTCTCTATTTGATTGTCTTGTTCCAATGTTAACTGATGGAACTCCTAAAAAAGACGCTTCTCTAATTCCAGATGATGAATTTCCAACCACACATTTAGAATTTTTCATTACTTTTGCATAATCTTCAGGGGTAAAATTTTTTATAAATCTAACATAATTTGGATGAGTATTTTGAAAAATTCTTATTTTTTTTGAAAAGGTATCAGAACCTGCATCAATATTTGGCCAAAGCCAAACAACTTTATAATCTGTTTTTTTACAAAACATTTTAACTGCTTCAATAGTTTCTTCGATTTGAACCTCAGCATTATCAAATTCTGTAGTAACTGGATGTTGAATAACTAAAATATAGTTTTCATTTGGATAAACTATTCCTCCAGACCCACGTTTAATAAAAAAATTTTTTGGGAGATTAAAATTTATATTTTTTAATAAATCAATCGAAGGGCATCCTGTTAGAAAAACTTTTGATTTTAACTCTCCCATTCTTATCACAAAGTCTTTTGCTCTTTTTGTAGATACAAAATGAATATCTGACAATTTTGTAATAGCATGTCTTACCTTTTCATCTATTGAACCAGTAGTTTCACCACCCTGTATATGGGCAACAGGTATGTTCATATAACTAGCAGATATTGCTATGGATAAATTTTCATATCTATCTGCTATTGCTACAACTAAATCAGGCTTATTATTTTTTAATATATTTGACAACTCAATAATTGATAAACCTGTTGTTTTTGGCATTGCGATTAAATCATTTCCCTCAACAACAGAAAAAAGCTTATCAATAATTTTAAAATGATCCCTACGCATTACTTTATCAACTCTTCCAAATCTATATAAAGTCGCTGACGCACCAAGAACTAAGATTAATTTAAATTTTTTATTTTTATTAATCTCTACTAATAAACTTTTTATTCTTGCATAGTTGGCCCTACTATTCACCACAACACAAATTTTTTTTATTCTATTACTCAAAATCACCTTTCATTAAAATTCTTTTAGAAGATAAGTTTTTCTTAGCGGTCTTATTAACTATCTTATTTAAAAATTTTTCATTAAATCCTTTTCCTGGTTTTTTCAAAGTAAGATTTGAAATATATATCTTTTCACCTTTAATCAAATCTTTTTTGATAGCAATGCTTTTGCCAAAGATTTTTTTATACCTCTTTTGTTTATCACTTAGATTATTTTTATTTACAGGATGCTGTCTCATCTCAAATATTGAGTCTCTAGCTTTTCTAATAGTTTTTAACTCATCAAAAGTTACTGATGCATTTATATCAAGGCCTTTTAATCTTTTTGAAACACAAACATGAACTTCTATAAGTTGAGCACCTAAACTTAAGGCAGCTATAGAAGGATAGATTGAACCTGTATGATCTGATAAACCTACCTGACAACTAAATTTCTTTTTCATTTCTGAGATTACATTTAACCCTACTTTTTTAAGACTGTTAGGGTACTCTGAAGTGCACTGAAGCATCGCGAAGTTTTTTCCTTTTTTAGATTTTATAAATTTATAATTTTTTATCAAATCTTTCCATGTTGACATTCCAGAGCTAATAATTAACCCATCCCTTTTTTTTTTTAAAATTTCTTTAATTATCCAATTAGAAAAAACTTCTCCCGAACCTATTTTCCAATTTCTACAACCTAAACTTCTCATAATTTTAACTGCTTCAACCGAGAATGGAGAAGTTGCAAAAGTAATTTTTAATTTTTTACAAAATTGAATTATTTTTTTCCATTGTCTTTCTGAAAATTCAGTTTTTTTCCAATAATCATATCTGTTTTTATATCTATCTGAAACTTTTGTTCGAAATGGCTCATCTAACGTAGACTCATATATTGCAAAATGAGTTTGGAATTTTACAATGTCAGCACCATATTTTTTGGAGAGATATATCAAGTTTAAAGCTTTTTTGATATCACCATCATGAGATAGACCAATTTCAGCAATAATTAATGGCTTATAAAATTTTAACATTATTTAATTTTCTTTAATAGGTATTTTGCAATTTCTAAATCATAGTCCTCATCAATATTGATACTAAACTTTCTTGGCATAATCATGGACAATGATTTTTTTCCTTTTATAGTATTTTTATCTAAGTTTTTTTTTTTAAATAAATAAATGGCACCATTTTTAATGTATGCATCTCTTAATTCTTGCCTATTTTGACCCTCTTTTTTTTCTGAAAATATCGGGTCTATTATATATTTTTTTTTATTTAAATATTTTACTCTAGCTGGATGATTTCCACCAACCGAACATATACTTATTACTGAGTCACATCTATTTTTCTTAAATAAGTTAATTGCATCATTTATATCAGTTGATCGTCTCATTGGTGCAGTTGGTTGCAAAATCATTATTGCATCAAATACATAATATTTTTCTAAATCTTTTTTTAAATATCTATACAGCTCAATTGATCTTGTTTTGTCTAAAGAATATTTTTTAGGTCTTAAAAATAATCTTTTCGCTCCATATTTTTTTGCTATATTTAATATCTTTTTACTATCAGAGCTGACAATATAATCTTTTAACTTTGATTTTTTTATGGCTTGAATAGTATAATAAATAAGCGGTTTGCCATTAACATTGATGATATTTTTATTTTTTATGCCTTTTGAACCAGCTCTAGCAGGGATAATTCCGATAATTTTCATTCTAATATTTAAGAAAGTGCATTTACACTCAAATTTTTAAATTTACCTTTTAAATATTTTTTATCTGATACTTTAGAATATGCATCTATACTTAAGCCTTTAAATTTACCTTTAGAATAATTTTTGATTGAATTTAACTTATAAACATCTGAAATTTCATCCTCATATCGTTCACATAAATTTTTTAAACGTCTTGAATACTTCTCACCTATGTTATCGAAAATGATATTCGCTTTTTTTGAGAATGTATCATTATCTTTTTTTCTAGGAAAGTTCGCTTTAATCATTTCTTTATTTGTAAATTTAGTTCTACTAGTGCCAAGAAAATTTTCAAATATCTTAATATATTTTTTTGTTTCAACACAATAATTTTCAAATGGAACTAAGCACGAATTTTTAGAATATAACAAATCTGAATTCATGTATTCTAATAACTGTTTTTCAATAAATAAAAAACTTTTCTCTAAAGGGCTTGCTGAACTGTATTTTTCAGGCATATCAAGCATTGCTTGAGGCACATTTTCAAATTTTTTAATTTTAAAAGCAGGTTTATTATATCGAGGATCAGTTCCAAGTCTGGTTGTTCTTCCACTAAGAAAGTACGAAAAAACTAAATCTAGCGGATGCCTCATAACAATAATATATTTAAATTTTTTATTAATTTCATTTAAAACCGAACTCACAGTTGTCAAATCATCACCACTCATAAATGGAAATATCAAGTTTTTCTTTTTTATCTCTTTAATTATCTCATTAAATATATTGGTCGTATCCTTTCTATTTGCACGAGCAATATATTCTTTATAACGTGGAGAACCGATAATGCTGGATATATCATGCAGATTAGTGTTCATTTCTCTGCCCATCATCCTATACCAAATATCTTTTTTTAATTCACCTTCAAATAAATATTTAAACCCTTGTTTATTTAAATCACCAGATTTATAGAGTGCTAAAAACTGATTATAACTATGATTTATTATGAAATGCTCTGTTCTTTTAAAAGAACTTATTATGGGGCCAATCGAAGATTTTCCAGATGTATTTGGCCCATCAATAAAAACATAACTGGCATCAAAAATTTGGTTTTTTTTTATTTTATGAGGTGAACGCGCTTTTTGTTTCATTTAAACAAGTAAATTCAATAGCATGTTTTATTAGTAAAGCAACTTTTATATTAAGTTGTTTGATATAATTAAGTAATTAATTTAGACATACATTTTCAAATCAATAAAATAAAATTAATTAATAAAAAAATAATGATTTTAGGATTAATACCAGCAAGGCTCAACTCTCAAAGACTACCTGGGAAACCTTTAATTAAGATAGATGGTTTACCTTTAGTAATTCACGTTTTAAAAAGATCTTTACTTTGTAAAAAGTTAGACAGAGTAATCGTTTGTGCAGATGACAAATCCATAATTCAAGTTGTAAAAAAATTTGGTGGTGAAGCTATTTTAACATCAAAAAGACATAAAAATGGAACAGAGAGAATATGTGAAGTTGCAAAAAAATTTAAATCACGAATGATAATCGACATACAGTGTGACGAGGTTTTCTTAAACCCAAAACACCTAGATGAACTAATTAATTTCCATAAGAAAAATGCTAAATTTGATATTGTTATACCTCACTCTCAAACATTTACATATGGAAATAAAAATATCGTAAAAATATTGGATAATGACGAGGGAAAAATTATATATTTGAGTAGGGCAGATATCCCTTTTTATTTTAGAGAAAAAAAATCATTTTTAAAAAAACATTTAGATTTTATATCTTTTAAAAAAAAATCTTTAATAAACTATTGCAAATTAAATAAATCAAAAAATGAAAAGATAGAGTCAGTTGAACTATTGAGAGCAATAGATAACAATCTCAATCTAGGAACAGTTAAAATTAACACTGATGTTTTTTCAATAAATACAAAATCAGATTTAAAAAAAGCAAAAATGATTATGAAAAAATGCAAAATAAGAAAAAAATATTAAAAAAAAAATTTGCTCATTTTATTTTTGATATAGATGGAGTTATTTTAAATTCAAAAAATAATATGAAATTTTCATGGATTGCAACTAATGATAAATTTGATCTTAAAAAAAGTTTCTCAAAATATTTTGAGAATATTGGTTTGCCATTTAATGAAATTTTAAAAAAAATTGGTATTAAAAAAAATCATAAAAAAATTGAAAATGAATATAAAAAAAATTCACTAAAATTTTCAAATAAAATTAAGATATATAAAAAAATTAAAGATTTTTTTTTATTCATGCGAAAAAAAAAAATTAATTTTTATGTTGTAACTTCTAAAGACTATGAAAGAACAAAAAAATTTTTGAATCATTATAAAATTTTTCCCAAATCAATTCATTCTCCCTCTAAAAAATTTAAAGGAAAACCAAAGCCAGATTTATTAAATCATTGTATAAAGATAAATAAAATTAAAAAGGACAAATGTTGCTATGTAGGTGATACTGAGTTTGACTATATTGCTGCTAAAAATGCCAAGATTGATTTTATTTTTGCAAATTATGGATATGGCAGGGTCAAATCAAAATATAATTTAGTCATTGATAGTCCAAAAGAACTTTTTAAATACCTTGAGTATAATTCTAATCAATAAAGAAAAAGTTAAAGAATTAGTAAATATTTATGGAATTAAATATTGTTGATATTTAAGTTCTACTTTATGCATAATTTCATATAATACAAAAAAATGAATACTAAATTTAAAGATCTAAAGAATAAAAATATTGTTATAGCTGGAGGAAATGGTTTTATTGGGAGGCAACTATGCAAAGCTTTTTTAAATCAAGGTTCTAAAGTGTTTATATTAGATATCCAAAAACAAAAATCAAAAAATAATTCGATTTTTTTTAAGACTGATATTACAAAAGAAAATGATCTGAAAAAATTTTTAATTTTTTTAAAAAAAAAAAAAAATTAAAATTGATGTTTTGATAAATGGTGCAGCTAAAGATTATGTGCCAATAAAAACAACTAAAAAAGAAAAACATGGTTTAGAGAATTTTTCTGAAAAAGTTTGGAGAGAAGACCTAGATATAGGTTTAAAAGGTAGTTTTTTGACTACAAAGATACTTGGATCATATATGGCTAGGAATAAAAAAAAGGGAGTAATACTTAATATTTCATCCGATCTTGGAATAATTGCTCCTAATCAAGATATTTATAAAAAAAATAATTTTGTTAAGCCTATATCTTACTCTGTAGTAAAACACGGCATTATAGGTTTGACGAGGTATACAGCAAGTTATTGGGCGAAAAAAAATATCAGATGTAATGCTATTGCTCCAGGAGGAATTTTTAATTATCAGGAAAATTCATTTGTCAAAAAAATAAGTCAATTAATACCCTTAGGAAGAATGGCCAAAAAAAATGAATACAATGGGATAGTCTTATTTCTTTGTAGTGATCTTTCATCTTACATTACGGGTTCAGTTATTGTTGCAGATGGCGGAAGAACAATAATTTAAAATTAAAATTTTTAATTATTAAATTTTATTATTTTTACGAGTGTAAGAGTTGAAGTCTGCAACTTTACGAAAAACAGGTTTAACAGGAATCCCTTCAATCATATTTCTTAGATTTAAGTTACTCTTAATTATTTTTTTAAAAAGTATCATTACTTCGTCATATCCACTTAAAGTTTTTTTTATATCTTTTTCTTTATGTGACCACGAAAGAGCATGATAAGCAGCCCAAAGTATTCCTCTACGTATTAACTCTTGTTGAAAATAAGATTTAATTTCGAGATCATTATATTTTCCTTGACCGTTGAATGAAATAATCGAACGACAAGGATAACCTATACATTCCACAAATTCTTGTAAATTATGCTCTTTTGCTAATTTATTAAAACCATCTTTAAGCTTTGTTCCTACTCTATCAAGATGTCCAGCTACATCTTCTCTTTCTAATTTTGGAATACAAGCTTTTGCAGCAGCGAGTCCAATGCAATCTCCACCATAAGTAAAAGAAAAAAATGTTTTGGAAAGTGAAGACATATATTCTTTTTTACCCACGATAGCAGAGAGTGGAATTGCATTAGATATAGCTTTTGCAAATGTAGCTAAATCTGGAGTAACATTAGTTAACTCTTGGGCTCCCCCAAGTGAAAAACGAAAGCCAGAAATTATTTCATCAAATATAAGTAATGCTCCATAATGATGTGCCATTTTTTTTACCTCTGAGAGAAAATTTTTTTGACAAAATTTTTTACAGACCTTTTTATTACAATTTTTTGGTCCATAACAAGCTGGCTCTAGAATTGTAAGCGGCTCCATAATTACACAAGCCACTTTATTTGGATGCTTTTTAAATATTTTTTCTAAACTATCTAAATCATTGTATTTAAAACTATGAGCTAGCTTTTGATTAAATTTTGGTATTCCTCTATTAAGATCAGTGTTTGCTATGTACCAATCATGCCAACCGTGATAACCGCAATAAGCTATATGATCTCTTCCTGTTACAGAGCGAGCTACTCTTACAGCAATAGTATTTACATCAGCACCGTTTTTTCCAAAACGAGCAGATTCTGCGCATGGTATTTTATCAATAAGTAATTCCGTTACATCTAACTCTAATTTATTCATTAAAGAAAAAGTTGAGCCCAATTCTAATTGTTTAACAACTGCTCTATTCACATCAGGATCTGCGTAACCAAGAATAATTGGCTGACAACCCATTACATAATCCAGATATTTATTTTGGTCGACATCCCACACATGTGCACCTTTTCCTCGATGTAAATATTTTGGTGCAAAACCTTCAACAAACTGTGTTACACCTTTACTAAAAGTTTGACTACCTCCAGGTATAATTTTGTTAGCTTTATTGTACAATTTATTTGAATTAGTTATTTTTGGTTTTTTCATTTTCTATTAATCTTTTTAAATTTTTTCAGTTGTTCAGGTGTATCTATTTCAATTAATTTTCTGGAGGTTTTATCATCTAATAAAATTGGAAAAGTATTTTTAAAAATTAATTCGTTATTAAGTTTTTTTAAATATTTTACATCAAATCCACAAATATAGTGATGATGAGAATAAGCTTTAGGAAAATCTTGCCTCCTACAAAAATCATTTTTAATAAATTGAGACGGTTTATTTTTTTTTATATACCAACAGCTCATTGGGTGTGTCTCTACTTTTTTAAAAGTACAAATCGATTTAAGTTTTTTCTTTTCAACTATTTTAATTGATTTCTTAAAATCACCAATATTCTTATAAACTATAGGAATATAAAAAAGCCAAATGAATGTTTTTTTAGAAAATTTCAAATTAATATTCATGTCAATGAAAACTGACTTTATGCAAGTTTTATCCATTGCTAATTTTTTTTGTCTTTTAAAAAAATTAAAATTATATTTTTGCGCTAAACTTTTTAAATGAAGATCATCCGAATTAACATAAACTTTATCAAATAATTTATTATCTTTTAAAAATTCTGCTGTAAATTTAAATAAAAACCTATTTTTAAATGGAAGAGATTTACTATTCCTTCTTGCTGGTATCACAGCTATATGTTGAAAATAATTACTCATTTATTTCTCTTAGATTTGGGTTTTTCATTTCCCATTCAACAAGTTTCCAAGATTGACCATCTTTATTAAAAGTTTTATTTAATTTATTTCGAAGAACAAAACCAGCTTTTTCATATAATCGCATTGCAGGTAAATGATCTTCTACAACTGGAAATATGATTTGTCTTAATTTAAGATATCCAAAACCAAATTCTTTAATCAATTCAAGAGCCTCTGTTCCTATGCCGCATCCACGATAATTTTTACTTCCTATTAATATACCAAAATTGCTTTTCATCAATTTAAAATCTATTGGACCAAGTCGAACATTACCAACATGTTGCAAATTTTTTTTTAATAAAATTGCAAAAAAATAATCAGTGTCACTAGATATCATTTTATTTGCAAAAAGATGAAGATCCTCTAGCGTGGTGTTCTTTTTTGCTTTTTGAATAAATTTTGTTGTATCGTAATCATTCATCCATGATAAGTAATTATCATTTATGTACTTATCAGAGAATGGCTCTAATAATATTTTACTACCTTGTATTGGTTCTATTTTATGTATTTTCATATTTTAAAATTTTTTAAAAACCAAGATAATTGATCTTTAAAAACTTTAACTCCTTCGTCATCGCGATAGGCCTGAAAAATCATAATTCCTTGATATTCATATTTTAATAAAAGGTCAAAAATTTGTGAAAAATTAGCATTTCCTTTCCCGAGCGGTACTGATCCGCCTCCTAGCAATCGATCCTTTATATGTAAGTCTGTTATTTTATATCCATAAGCTTTAAATTCTTCTACTGGATCATATCCCAATGCAGCACTATTCCCAATATCATAATTAACAGTTACATTTTTTGATCCAATTGAATCTAGCATATTTGCAAAAACAATAGGTTCTAAATCTGTTTCAAGACATATGTTTATTCCAAAAGACTCTGCGGTTTTGATGATTGATTTAATATTGCTTACTAAATTGTCCATATCTTTTTTATTTTTTAAACTTGATTGATCCACACAGGGAACAACAATATCTGTCACATTTATTAAGGATGCTTTTTTAATTAAATCATCAAGAATAATTAAACTTTTGTCTACAATATTTGAATTATCACTATGTATTGGAGCATGCATAAAATAATCAGCACAAATTGACAAAACTTTAACTCCACTTGATTGAACAATTTTTCTAATCTCTTTAAGGCCATCAGAATTTAATAGAGGGTTTTTCTCAGACTCATGATAATCAAAAATAAATTCAATACAATCAAGGCCTAATTGATTTGCTATTTTGAATTCCTGTTGCCAATTTCCTACTGGGTGAGCTTGATAATTACCTTGATACTTTGGCAGCAATCTTCCTTGCATTATGCCAGTATTATTTTTTAATTTCACAATTTTTTACGTTAATACTAATGATTATAAAATTTAACCTGTAACTTATTATATTTTCCTAACATTGGATCATTTAATAAGAAAATATGTTGATCAGATTTTTTATCATTTATGTACTTCCAATTTCTTTGAAAATTATCTCTTAAAAATTTTGCATTTGCTGCTCTTCCATCACAAACAATTATAGTGCCAGGAGTATAAAAATGTTCTAACTTTAAAATATCTGATACCATAGGCATCATATCTTTATGTCTGGTGCTAATACCATTAATATCTTTTTTAACATTAAATTGAGAAGGTCCATCAAGATAAATAAAATCTGGATTACAAAGTGGTAATTTTTTATATTGAGTACATATCCTGCCATTAAAAGTGGACATCTCTACT